>TBL_comb47_HYPODRAFT_10000262_pt1 | contig 69820 bp, 63 predicted proteins | sample TroBogypolimnion_40_FD_10682 | JGI IMG/M metagenome (IMG submission 10682) | reverse complement strand
AGGCGTTGATGGGGAGGACTCTCCTGATTCCACTACAACTGTTATTACCCTGGCTGAAACCCCGACTACATTTTTCTTCTTATGTTCAGACATAATTGGGGAGTTGTCTTCAAACCATTGCGCTTCACGGCTGATCGAGTCTATTCTTTTTGAAGCTTCAAGATCTTTAAATGATACGATTGATTCATATGCCCCTCTGTGCCCTAGGGGATCTGAGTAAACTTCTATAAAACCGTTTACTGCATCTACAATTGATTTTGTGTCACGCACCCAAAGTATACAGTATTCATCAAAATCTTTCAGGCTACCAGTCTTGTAAAACTTTACGAGTGCTTTGAATATCTTCTTCTGATGCTCGTTTTCAGCTGCTCCCGCTGCCTTATTTAGCCAATATACAATTTTTTCTATTGCCTTTGAATACATGCCCCCAACTTTCCACGTCCGTTCTGTAATCTTGCCGTTCTTTTTAATTAATTGCGAATTTAACCCATTTGATATTGGCTCTTGATCATTCTTATCTATCTTTTTATTATAATAATCTTCTACTTCTTTCTGGGAAATGCCCTTGTAAAAATTGACTGCTGAAGTTTTAATTATATCAGCATTCTGTTCTAGGTTTGTCCTTTTACTATCAACTATCGGATCAAATATAAGTTGAGTTATAAATTTTGAAAACTTTTCAATGGTTTCTCCCTTTTTCAACGGTAGAAGTTTCCTGTCACTTTCACTTATTAGTTCTGAAAAGTATCTACGTGAAAATTCAGGAAGAATTTTTGTCGAAGAATAATGATGATGAATACCGTTTGAAAACCAAACTCGTTTTATATAAACAGTGAATTTCTGGAAATCACCACTCTGTTTGTCCCCTCTATAACTTATATATATTGCTTCTAAACTCCTTCTTATTAAAAGATTATACCTATAGTTCTGGTCATAAAAAATATCCCTCCCTGATAATGCTGCCTCATATAAATAGTATACTAGTTCTTTTTGCTTTAATGTAAGTTCTTCAAATCCTGGTACTCGGTATCTTAATATCCCGATATCGGCAAACTGTTCTGTTGAATATTTGAATTTGTCTTCTTTATTTGTTTTCACATGGATTTTAGTCAAAGTTATTCCATTATTCCTTTGTTTATTAAATCTTTAACAAGTTGTTCATTATTGATAAACTGAACGGCATCCCAACCCCTTGATTTAGCAGCTTCTGCATATTCGGAAATGTCGTCAATAAATATGTGCTCTTCCGGAGGACGTCCCGTAAACGTCTCTACGGCTTCGTAAATTCCATGTTCCGGTTTTACAAAATGGACTTCATATGATAAAACCATTTTATCAAACAAATTAAGAAATTCATATTTCCCCCATCCAAATTCATAATGAAGTTCGTTTGTATTGCTCATTAAAACTAAAGTATATTTCTTCTTAAGTTCTGTATATAAATCTACCAACCCTTCATTTACCCTAAAAATTTGCGAATAGAGATGTTTAAATTCCTTTTCGCTCACTTTCCCCTCAAGTTCTGGCATTATTTTCTTCAGGAATTCTTCTGAATTAATATCTCCTCTTTCAAACTTCCTGTGAATATCATAATGGGATTTAATAAATTCAAAAAATCGATTTCCCAAACCTGGTTCAATTTTTTCTAGTTTATTAATCGCATTGTTATAATCAAATGGAATCAACACATTTCCAAGATCTGATACTATTACTGAATAATTCCTCATTCTTCGGTTTCCATATTTAAGACCTAAAAATATCCATTTGTTGCCCTTTAAAGAAATAATTTACCCCGCGAAAGACGTGAAATACATTATCTTAAAACCAAATAATTTGTCGATGAGGTCACAAATTGTCAATTTTTTTGCCTAAATCAGCTTATTTATAGGTTTTGATGACCGTAACTCTCCTTGCTTATTCAAATAATTAATATTAAGTTTACTATCTCTAAGTTCGCCCTATAAAGGGCGATTTTTGTTTGTATGAATTCAATTGATCAAAACATATATAATATAGCAAATGAAATTGTCGAAGAGAATAATTTCTTCGTGGTTGACTTTGTAATTCGGGGTAATCCTAATAATAGGATTATCGAATTATATATTGATAGCGAAAAGAATGTTTCTGCCGAAGACTTGGCTGGTATCAGCCGGATTATTAACAGGAAATTTGAGGAGCAAAATACCATTGATTCTCAATATCGGCTCGATGTCTCCTCTCCTGGTACTGACAAACCGCTGAAGTTTCTTAAGCAGTTCCCTAAACATCTCAACCGCAAATTTGAGGTTAGCTATTCTGCTGAAGATGGTACAAAAAAATTCACCGGAAAGTTATTAAGAGTTGAAGGAGATAATGTCGTTTTCCTTTTTAACCAGAATGAAATTAGTATTAATTTTAATAACATAAAAAAAGCAAAAGTAATTGTTAGTTTTTCCTAAACCGGAGGTCGTTTAATGAATTTCGATATAGTTGAATCCTTTGCCCAAATGGTCAGAGATAAAGGAATTGATAAAGATGTACTCGGCGGCATTCTCGAAGAGATTTTTGGTCTCCTCGTAAGAAAAAAATACGGCGAAGAAGCCAAATTTGATGTCGTTGTTAATATGGATAGAGGGGATATTGAAATATTCCTTGAAAGATCTGTCGTAGATGTGGTTACTGACCCTAACACACAGATTGGCATTGAAGAAATTAACCGCAAAGGTAATGATGATGAGCTGGAAGTTGGAGACGATTATGTCGAAAAAATCGAACTTCCTTCTCTTGGCAGAAGATTAATAACTCTTGCCAAACAAAGCTTGAATCAGAAAATTCGCGAACTTGAAAAAGATATTATCTATAACGAATATAATGAACTGCTGGGTGAAATTGTCGTTGGAGATATCTACCAGATCAGGAAAAACGATATTCTGGTCAACCATAACAAGAATGAACTGCTCCTTCCTCGTAATGAACAAATCCCTTACGAAAGGTACAAGAAAGGTGAAACTATCAGAGCTATTGTTAAGGAAGTTAAAAAAGGGAACAGTGGTCCCCTTATAATTATTTCCAGATCTGATAATATGTTCCTAAGAAGATTATTTGAAATTGAAATTCCCGAAATATATGACGGAATTATTGAACTGAAAGCTATTGCGCGTGAACCCGGTGAAAGAGCTAAAGTCGCCGTTGAATCACAGGATAAAAGAATTGATGCCGTTGGCGCTTGTGTTGGTATGAAAGGGGTCAGAATCCATGCAATCGTAAGAGAATTGAATAATGAAAATATCGATGTAATAAATTATTCTGAAGATCCATTAGTTTTTATCCAGAAAGCTCTTGCTCCTGCAAAACTGAAAAAAATCGACATTGATACCCATGCTAGAAAAGCAGTAGTTACTGCTGATAGCGATCAGGTCTCCCTGATAGTTGGTCGAAATGGTGTTAATATTCGCCTTGCAATGAAACTTACTGGATATGAAATTGAAATCTTAAGAGAAGAAAAACCGTTCGAGGAATATGAGGAAGATATTGAGCTTATCGATATTAAAGAAGAGCTCGGTGCTGAAATTTATGAACTTCTCATAAACCACCGGTATGATACTGCGATTGAAGTTCTTACAGCAGGTCCTGAAAAATTGAAAGAAATTGAAGGCCTTGATGACGAGAAAATAGCACAAATCATTGAAACAATTAAATCGCAGTTCGAAGAGGAAGAGTAGATAAAATAGGTATTTAATATATGACCGAAGAAACGAAAAGTAAGAAACAAAGAGTTTATAAGTTAGCTTCTGAAATTAATATTTCGGCTGAGCAGCTTGTGGAGTTTTTACTGAAGAAGGGGCATCAGGTAAAATCGATACAATCTATTCTGACCGATGAAATGATTACGGATATAAATAATCATTTTAAAAAGGATATTGAAAAAGCAGAGAAACACTATAAGAAAATTGCTGAATTCAATAAGAAACGGGTTGAAAAAGTACCCGGCGAAGAGGAAGAAAAGAAGCCAGCTTCTAAACATGATGAATCTGAAATGCCTGCTCCGCAGCAAACTGAAATTGAATCTCCACCTGATGAATCAATTACAACCGAGGAAACTGTTCCGGAAATTATCTCCGAAGTCCAGCCTGATGCTGGAAAGTTGGAAGAAGAACATGCTGATGAACCAGTTGTTAAATCTGACGAAGAGCTGGAACAGCCTGCTAACCCTGAAGTTATAACTGATGCTGCCCCTGCTGTTGAGGAGGAAATAGAAGAAAAACTTGTTGAACATACACCTGTTTTTGAAAAACCCGAAAGTAAGGTGTTTGTTACTCCCAAAGATGCCGAAATTGCTAAACGAAAAGGCCTAACTGTTATTGGTAAGATGGACTTATCAGAACCAAAACCTGCACCCCGAGCTGTTGATAAATCTAATGTTGCCGCGGGTGGTATAAAAGGCGATAAAGATTCTGGCTTAACTTCTTCAACAGGTGCCTCTGCGGTTAAGAAAAAGAAAAAACCTAAAAACAAGAAAAAAGTTGATGAACCGGTGGTAGATGAAATTCCGGTTGCTAAGAAAAGAAAAAAAGTTAAGAAATTTGAAATTGATGAAAAGGAAGTTAAAGAAGCAATTCGTAAAACTCTCCTTAGTATGGATGATGCTGCCGTCCTTTCAGGTCGTGCCAATGTTAGAAAAAGAAAAAGAAAAGAACGCGAGGCCGAAGAGGAAAGAAAACAGGAATTAAGAGATATTGAAAATGCTAAAATTCATGTGACTGAATTTATCGCAGTTAATGAACTTGCAAATCTCATGAATGTGCCTGTTGCAGAAGTCATTTCTAAATGTATTGAACTGGGTCTGATGGTATCCATTAATCAGCGCCTGGATGTTGAAACCATTACGTTGGTTGCAGATGAATTTGGTTTTGAAGTTGAATTTCAGAAAGAATATACTTCGGAAGTTCTCGAAGATATCGTTGATGAACCTGATACTTTAAAACCTAGATCTCCGGTTGTAACTATTATGGGTCACGTCGACCATGGTAAAACATCTCTCCTTGATTATATAAGAAGAACAAACGTTGTCGCCGGTGAAGCCGGTGGTATTACTCAGCATATCGGTGCCTATAAGGTTGATGTCGGAAATGGCAAAACTATCGCTTTCCTTGATACTCCTGGTCACGAGGCTTTTACAGCAATGAGAGCCAGAGGTGCACAGTTAACTGATATCGTAGTTCTTATTGTTGCTGCTGATGATGCTGTCATGCCCCAAACAGTTGAAGCAATTAACCACGCTCAGGCTGCCAGGGTCCCGATTGTGATTGCAATAAATAAAATTGACAAACCGGGCGCTAATATTGAAAAAATTAAACAGCAGCTTGCTGATAGGAACGTTCTTGTTGAAAACTGGGGCGGTAAATATCAGTGTGTTGAAATATCTGCCAAAACAGGTTTGAATATCGATAACCTCCTTGAGGTAATTCTTCTTGAAGCTGATCTGCTTGATCTCAAAGCTAATCCCGATAGAATGGCCAGGGGTGTCGTTATTGAATCAGAACTTGATAAAGGAAGAGGTATTCAATGTACAATCCTTGTACAAAAGGGAACTCTCCGTATTGGTGATCCTTTCGTTGCAGGTGTTTACTTCGGTAAGGTTCGCGCTATGTTTGACGAAAGAGGTAATAAAGTCTTCGATGCTCCTCCTTCTACACCGGTTCAGGTATTAGGATTTGAAGGATCTCCACAGGCTGGCGATACCTTTGTTGTCGTTGACTCTGAAAGAGATGCTCGTGAAATCTCTCTGAAAAGACAACAGCTTAAACGTGAACAGGAACAAAAACAAGTTCACCATATTACCCTTGATGAAATTGCTCAGCAGATCAGCATTGGTGGAGTTAAGGAACTTCCGCTTATTGTTAAAGGAGATGTTGACGGTTCGGTTGAAGCGCTCTCTGATTCTCTTATGAAACTTTCAAATGAAGAAGTTATTATTAGAGTTATTCATAAAGGCGTGGGCGGTATTTCCGAAAGTGATGTGCTCCTTGCAGCCGCTTCTAATGCTATTATTATAGGGTTCCATGTTAGACCAAATATAAATGCTAGAAAACTCGCTGAGAATCAGAATGTTGATATCCGTCTTTATTCTGTTATCTATAATGCTATAAGCGAAGTTAAATCTGCACTCGAAGGTCTCTTATCTCCTGTCCTTTCTGAAGAGATAGTGGCTTCTGTTGAAATTAGAGATGTCTTCAAAGTTCCTAAAGTTGGCACTATCGCCGGCTGTTATGTGCTTGATGGAAAAATTACCAGAAACAGTAAGGTAAGAATAATTAGAGATGGTATTGAAATTCATGAGGGCGAAATTGCCTCCCTTAAAAGATTTAAGGATGACGTCCGTGAAGTTGATGCCGGCTATGAGTGCGGATTGAATATCGCCAATTTTAATGATATTAAAGCTGGTGATATTGTTGAAGCATTCAAAATAGTTGAAACCAAGAAAAAACTAATTTAACTGATCAGGTATAATTTTTTTATGGTGGCCATTTATGACCACCATTGTTTTTATGCATAGATAAAGGTTTTGTTATGCCGTCACATAGAGTTGATAAAGTTGAACATCTGATTAAAGAAGAAATCAGTATGATATTTTTATATAAGATGCAGGACCCTGCACTAAGTCTTCTAACTATTACTAATGTAAAAGTCAGCCCTGACCTGAAATCAGCTAAAATATATTTGTCTGTTTTTGAAAAAGAAAAAAGAGCAATTGTACTTGAAAAAGTTAAATCTTCCACTGGATATATTAGGTCCGAATTGGCCCACAGAGTAAGAATAAAATTTGTTCCGGAACTTAATTTCTACATAGATGATACTATTGATTACGTTGAAAAGATTGAAGGTCTGATAAAAAAGATCCATGAAAATGATGATAAACAAGGAGAAAACTGATTTTTCCGGCCTGAATTTCCACCTAGGTGAGGTAATTCTTGTTGATAAACCTTTCGGATGGTCCTCCTTTAAAGTGGTCTATGAAGTAAGGAATGCTATCGGACACCTGAAAATTGGACACGCGGGTACCCTGGATCCTCTGGCTACCGGTCTTCTTATTCTGTGTACTGGTAAAAAAACAAAATCTATATCGGAATTTCAGGACCTTCATAAAACATACACCGGGACTATTACACTCGGTAAATCAACTCCGTCTATGGACCTCGAGACTGAAAGTCTGACCAATAAACCGTTTGACCACATCGAAGAAGAGCAGATTTATAATCTAAAAAAAGAGTTCACCGGCCAAATTATGCAGATCCCTCCGATGTATTCGGCCATCAAACAAAATGGTAAAAATCTCTATAAACTTGCCCGCAAAGGCAAAACTGTTGATAGAGAGCCAAGAGAATTAACTGTCCATTCTTTTGAAATTACCAAAATCGATCTGCCCAATATCCATTTTAGGGTAGAATGTTCAAAAGGGACGTATATTCGCGTTATTGCTCATGATTTTGGCGAAAAACTAGGTTGTGGCGGAGTTCTTAGCTCATTAAGAAGAACTGATATCGGCGATTTTTCTGTTGAGAATGCCTTAACTGTCGAGGAGTTCAAAACAAGATTAAAGAATATGATTTTAAATTGAACCCAAAAAAGAGTATATTTATGAAATTTAGAAGGAACTTTAGTTTTTAATATGCGGATATTTAATGACCTGTCAGATGTACCAAAGGCAGAAAATACGGTTTTGACGTTAGGAACTTTTGACGGACTTCATTTAGGACATAAAAAGATAATAGAGAAGCTGAAGAAAAAAGCAGTTTCTCTAAATTGTAGAAATTTTGTAATTACCTTTTCTCCTCATCCAAGAAATGTTATCGGCGGCAATAACAGTATTAAACTCTTAACTTCGGATGATGAGAAAATTAGATTATTCGAAGAATTTGGTATTGAGAACCTTTTAATTGTCAATTTTTCTCAGGAGTTTTCCCAGCTGTCTTCTGAATCCTTCTTCAAAGATTTTATTATTGATAAGATTGGTTTAAGGGAAATTATTGTTGGCTATGATCATCATTTCGGCAAAGGAAGAAGTGGCGATGTAAATACACTCAGGAAAATGGGTGTTGAGTTCGGTTTTGATGTAACTACCGTAGAAGCATTTAAAATAAATAATGATCCCGTAAATAGTACTAAAATCAGGAAAGCTCTTGCCTGTGGAGACATGAAAATAGCAAATTCCTATCTCGGTAGAGGTTATTCTTTTTATGGAGTCGTAATTTCCGGAGATAAAAGAGGTAGACTACTCGGATTTCCAACAGCAAATATCGAAATAGACGGCCAGGATAAACTTCTTCCCGCCCTTGGAATCTATGCTGTTGAATTCGCATTTGATGATGAGGTACATAAAGGTCTGTTAAGTATAGGCATCCGCCCTACTTTTTATAATTCAGGCAATGTTATTCCTGAAGTCTATCTTTATGATTTTGACCGCGACATCTATAATAAAAAAGTCACTGTTAAAATTGTTGAATGGATTAGAGGCGAAGAGAAATTTCCTTCTGCAGAAGCCCTTATAGAACAAATGCATAAGGATAAATTAAAAGGGCTTGAGATTTTTAAAAAAGCAAGTTAAGTAATTAACCCTGGTAGGTTCTGGGGTTATATTGAATAAATAAATATAGGATAAATAGAAATGACCAAAGAAGAAAAACTTGAACTAGTCAAGAAATTTGGCGTAAATGACAAAGATTCCGGTAAACCGGAAGTTCAGATCGCCCTAATCACAAAAAGATTGAATGACCTCACCGACCATTTTAATGTTCACAAAAAAGATCATCATTCAAGACGCGGTCTTATGCAGCTAGTTGGTAAAAGAAGAAGACTCCTTGATTATCTTATGAAAAAAGATATCGAGCGTTACAGAGTAATTATTAAAGAATTGAACATAAGGAAGTAAAAGGATTTTTAAATGATAGTCACAAAAGAAATTGAAATAGGTGGTAAGGTTTTATCATTAGAGACCGGAAGATTTGCCAAACAAGCTAATGGTTCTGTAATGGTAAGGTGCGGAGATACTATGGTACTCGTGACTGCGGTCGCTGCAGAAGAGGCAAAAGAGGAGCAGGATTTTTTCCCCCTGCAGGTTGAATATAGGGAAAAAATATCGGCTGCTGGTAAATTCCCCGGCGGATATATTAAAAGAGAAGGTAGACCTTCTGAAAAAGAAATATTAAGTTCTCGTCTGATTGATCGTCCAATCAGACCTTTGTTTCCTGAAAATTTTAAGAATGAAACACAAGTTATCGCTTTCGTTCTTTCATTCGATGGAGAAAATGATGCTGACGTTCTCGCTGCAGTCGGAGCTTCTGCTGCTTTACATATATCCTCTATTCCTTTCGACGGTCCAATAGGTGAAGTCAGAATCGGAAGAGTAAATGGAGAATTTATCTGCAATCCTACTCATCAGCAGGTAGCTGAAAGTGATATTGAACTTATAGTGGCCGGAACTGCTGATTCAATCATGATGGTTGAAGGTGAATCCCGCGAAATCAGCGAAGATGACCTTCTTAATGCTCTTAAATACGCTCAGATTGAATTAAAGAAAATTGTAAAACTTCAGGAAGATTTGAGAGCCGAAGCCGGCAAAACCAAATGGACAGTTCCTGAAAAAGTTGTTGATGAATCTCTTGTTAAAGATGTCAATGAACTTGCTTTTACAAAACTGAAAGAAATAGTTCACTCGATTCTTGCAAAAGAAGAAAGAAGCGCAAAGAATAAAGAACTTGTTGAATCGGTTAAAACTGCTCTCGCTGAGAAATATCCGGAACAGGAAAAAGTAATCGGCTCCATTATCCACGATCTTGAGAAAGACCTGATGCGCAAACGTATTCTTGATGAAGGAATTAGACTTGATGGAAGAAATACGACTCAGATAAGAAATATCTCTGTTGAACTTGGAGTCCTTCCTCGTACCCACGGTTCTGCTCTTTTCACCAGGGGTGAGACTCAGAGTTTAACCGCTATTACTCTTGGGACCAAAAATGATGAGCAGAATATTGAAGGCCTGGTTGAAGAATACAGTAAAAAATTCATGCTTCATTATAATTTCCCTCCGTTTAGCGTCGGGGAGGTTGGTAGAATGACAGGAGTTGGCCGTAGGGAAATTGGACACGGTAATCTTGCAGAAAGAGCTCTTAAAATAATGATATCGGATACCGATTTCCCTTATACCATTAGAGTAACTTCTGAAATTCTTGAATCAAATGGTTCATCTTCTATGGCAACTGTCTGTGCCGGCTCATTAGCTTTAATGGATGGCGGCGTTCCGTTGAAAAAAGCAGTTTCCGGAATTGCTATGGGACTCGTTAAGGAGGGTGACCAGTTCGCTGTTCTTTCTGATATCCTTGGTAACGAAGATCACCTGGGAGATATGGATTTTAAAGTTGCAGGTACAAAAGATGGTATCACAGCTTTCCAGATGGATATAAAGATCCAGGGAATCTCATTTGAAATCATGGATAAAGCTTTAAGACAAGCAAAAGAAGGAAGATTCCACATCCTCGGTATTATGGACGAAGCGATTAACCAACCAAGAGAAAATCTTTCACAATATGCTCCAAGATTGCTTACTATCAAGGTCGAACAGGATCAGATAGGCATGATCATAGGTCCTGGAGGAAAAGTTATTCAGGGTATGCAGAGGGAGTTCGGCGTCGATATCAATATTGAAGACGATGGAACTGTCAGCATTGCATCTCCTAATAAAGATAGTGCTATGCGCTGCAAAGAACGTATTAAAGCGATGACCGCTAACCCGGAAGTCGGTGAAATCTATGACGGTAAAATTACCAAAATAATGGATTTCGGTGCTTTTGTTGAAATCCTCCCTGGAAAGGAAGGATTGCTTCATATTTCACAGATCGACAATAAAAGGGTTAACAAGGTAACTGATTATTTCAAGGAAGGAGATAAAGTTACCGTTAAACTTATTAAGATCGAGAATGGTAAATTCTCACTTAGCCGTAGGGAAGCTATGACTCCTGAAACTCAGGAAACCCCTAAGGCCGAATAATAATATGGACTGATTATTTTCAGTTATTTAATGCCGGAGTAATTTTAATATTACTCCGGCGGTATTATGAGTTTTAGATGATTAATCAATTTATCTTAATTGTGGAATTATGTATGTTATTACTGTTCACGGTGAATTATATTATTCACTTTGATAACGGAAATACCACCTTACCTTCCTCTTATATTACACAATCAGATATAATGCTATTTAACTTTTTTATAATGAAATATTTTATTTCATCAACCGGGTTTGTTCTTTATGACAAAAGAAATTATTATAAATTCTTCCACTTCGCAGACACGCGTCGCAATTACGGAAGATGGGTATTTAGCCGACTTTTTTGTTGACTATCCTGAAAACAGGAGAATGGTTGGGGATGTTTATCTTGGCAAGATCGCTAGAGTTCTGCCCGGAATAAAAGCTGCATTTGTTGATATCGGTATGCAGCATGATGCCTTCCTTCATTTCTCAGATATTGGTGAAAACACTCAACAGCTCCAGGATATGCTTGGAGATGAAGATTCTGATATTGATGACGATGAGGATGATGAACAGCGCCCTCCTAGAGAGGAACATCGTCAACCGACTATCCCTAAATTGGCTAAAGGTCAGGATATCCTTATCCAGATTACCAAAGAACCGGTAAATAACAAAGGTGTTAGAGTTAGTTCTTCTATCTCTCTCCCTGGTCGATTCTGTGTTCTTCTTCCTTTTGATGGTAAAATAGGTGTTTCAAAAAAAATATCCGACTTCAGAGAAAGAAGAAGATTAAGAAGCATTGCGCGTAGCATCCTCCCTAAGAATTACGGTCTTATCATAAGAACTGTTGCTAGAAATCAGGCTGAAGAATCTTTGAGAGATGATCTCCAAAATCTTATGAAAACCTGGCAGGAAATTGAGGCAACTGTAAAAACCGAAAAACCGCCTTCTCTAATTTATCAGGACCTTAATACAACTTCCAGCGTTATCAGGGATCTTTTCACACCGGATATTTCTAAAGTGTTTATTGATTCTAAAAAACTGTTTAAACAAATTAAAAGTTATGTCACCTTGGTACAGCCGCAACTTGCCGATAAAATAGAAAATTATAAATCAAATACCTCTATTTTTGACGCTTTCAAGATTGAAGAACAGATCAAAACACTTATGGGGAGAAAAGTTCCTCTGCCTAGTGGTGGCTATTTAATTATTGAACATACTGAAGCTATGGTGGTCATCGATGTGAACAGCGGTAGGTATGCAAAAAGTAAAGACCAGGAAATAAATTCATTAAAAACTGATCTTGAAGCTGCTCGTGAAATTTCTAGACAAATGAGATTGAGAGATATCGGAGGCATAATCGTTATAGATTTTATTGATCTTGAAGAAGATAAGAACCGAAAGAAAATTTATGATGAATTAAAAAAAGAATTCAGAAAAGATCGCGCAAAAGTTTCTGTTTTGCCAATGTCGGATTTCGGTTTGGTTCAGATTACTCGGCAAAGAATTAGACAGAATATTATGCAGGCTATGAAGGAAGTATGTCCTTATTGCCTTGGTACTGGCCTCCTTACTAAACATTCCCATGTTGCCTATGATCTTGAAGAACTTATTAAAAAGGTTAAACAGAAATCCAAATACAGATCATTAATAATTAAGTGCCACCCGGTAATTGCTCAAAAATTTAGAGAGGGTGGAATTAAAATGCTTACGAAATTGCAGCTTAAACTTTTAATGAAACTTGCCCTCGTAGAAGATGAGTCTATTCCTTTGAATGAAATAAAATTATTCTCAAAGAAAACTCAACAGGACATAACAGAAGAATTCAAATAATAAAACCAGAGAATTTTATATGAAGAAAACTACACTATATCCTATCCATGAAAAAATTGGGGCAAAAATTGTTGAATTTGCTGGGTACATGATGCCTATTCAGTACACTTCCATTATTGCCGAACACAAAGCGGTGCGTGACTCTGTAGGCGTGTTTGATGTGTCCCATATGGGTGAGGTCTTTGTTACTGGTGAAAAAGCTAAGGATTTTGTTCAGAATATTACTGTTAATGATGTATCTAAACTTTACCCGGGAAGAGTTCAGTATTCAGCTATGTTGTATAATGATGGTGGAATCGTTGATGACCTTCTGGTATATAAATTTGCGGATGATAAGTTTTTACTCGTTGTAAATGGTTCCAATGTTGAAAAGGATTTCAACTGGATGAAAGAAAATAACACTTTCGGTGTTGCACTTGAAAACAAAAGCGACGAGTATAGTCTCCTTGCTGTACAAGGGCCTAATTCAACAAAAACACTTCAAAAGATTTGTGATAAAGAAATTAACCTCGAATATTACCATTTCTTTGAGGCAAAAATTGCCGGTATCGAAATGATCTTCTCACGAACCGGTTATACGGGAGAAATTGGCTACGAACTTTACTTTAAAGGGAATGAGGAAACCGCTGAACTTGTTTGGGATAAAATATTTGAGGCAGGTAAAGAGTTTAATATCCAGCCGGTTGGTCTTGCTGCTCGTGATTCTTTGCGTCTCGAAATGGGTTTCATGTTATATGGAAATGATATCGATAAATCTACAAATCCCCTGGAAGCAGGACTTGGATGGATAACTAAAATCAATAAAGGCGATTTTATCGGTAAAGATATTCTGCTGAAAGTAAAAACAGATGGCCTGAAAAGAAAACTTGTCGGATTGCTTGGCAATGATAAATCCTTCCCGCGACACGGATATGATATAACCTCTGGAGGTAAAAAGATCGGCGAAATTACAAGTGGAACTGTTAGCCCTGTTCTCGAAAAACCTATTGCTATGGGTTATGTTGATATTAAAGATTCTGCAGAAGGTAATGATATCAACATTATGATCAGAGGAAAAGAAATTCCTATGAAAATAGTTAAAACACCGTTTATTAAGAAATAAGAAATTGATTATATGAAAGCTAATGTGATGTTTACTCCTGCTAATGCAGATGATCTCTCATTTTCCGGGAAAACTACTGTTGTAATTGATGTACTGAGAGCCACAACTACCATAATAAATGCACTTAATAATGGTGCCAGGGAAATAATCCCCGTTGCTTCTGTAGAATTTGCAGTAAAAGTATCAGGCGGGATGTTCGGTGGATTAACTCTTCTGGGGGGCGAAAGAAATACTAAAAAAATTGAAGGTTTTGCCTTGGGCAATTCTCCGCTGGAATATTCTTCTGATTTAGTAAATGGTAAATCGATTATTCTTTATACTACCAATGGTACTAAGGCTCTTGTTAAAGCTAAATTCTCAAAAAATCTGTTTGCGGCTTCATTTTCAAATCTCACAGCCGTTGCAGAACATTTGTTTTCATTAAATCAGGACATAGAAATACTCTGTGCCGGTAGGAATAACGCCTTCTCGCTTGAAGATTCTATATGCGCCGGTAAATTGATTTCTGAGATTGCCAAACTAAAAGAGGATCTTGAAGTTACTGACACTGCAAAGGCCTGCGTTGTTCTTAGTAAATCATTCGGCAAAAGTTTGTTAAAAATGCTGGTAGAAACCGAACATGGAAAATTATTGATTGAAAATGGTTTTGAAGAAGATGTTAAATTCTGTAGCAAACTAAATAGTGTAAATTCAATACCAACTTTTAACGGCAATGTTATTAAATTACTTGTAAAAGAATAGAAAATTAATAAATGGCTCTGAAAAAGAAACCTATACAGAAATCTGTAAAACCATCAGAAAATAATAAGTATTTTACGATTTCTGTTGAAAAAAAGAAAAAAATACTTGGCATCTTCCTGATGGTAATTTCCTTCCTCGTATTCCTTAGCCTGGTAACATATTCCGCATTTGATAAAGCATTGCTGAATTATAGATGGGATGACGTTCTTAAAGTATTTTATTCAGATAATAGCGTCACTTTAAATACTAGAAACTGGTTGGGAATTTCTGGTGCTTATGTCTCTGATTTCTTTTTTAATGGTGTAACCGGCTTTTCTTCAATAGCATTTCCTTTCGTTCTGTTTATTTGGGGTCTTAGGTTCTTTAAAAGATTTAATTTCAGAGTACTTATCCACCTTTCTAATTTTTTACTAATCAGTGCATTAATCTTTTCGACATTTTTTGGCGTATTAAGAGTTAATTACAAAACTTTTGCTAACGTGAAAGAATTGTCTGGCTCAGTAGGCGAATATCTGGGTACCGTTTTGGGAAGATTATTGGGAGGAGTCGGAAGTATAAGCCTGCTTATTGCTCTCATGATTGCTATTCTGATCTTTGCTTTCGATATTAAAATTGAAAACATCTTTATTTTTATATCAAATTTATTCAGTCGGTCTCTTAACAAAATTAAAAATGAATACGAAGAAAGTAAACAGGATGTTAAACCGGAATCAAATCTTGATAAAATTAAATCCTTGAGAGATGAAAAAAAGAAAAAGAAAATTATTCTGCCTGAAGAAGAATTGACCGCTAAAGAACTCCTGAAAAAAGAAGAAGAAGAAACCAAAATTAGAATTGTCAGAAAAAATGATGACAATTCAAAAACAGAACAGAAGGAGTTGGCAAAAAGTAAAGGGAAAAAGGACAAAATAGAAAAACAAGACAAAATGGAAATTGGTGCGCTTCCTGAAGAATTTCCAGGTGAATCTGAAAAATTAATTGACCGGGCCAGAGAAGCTACTTATCCAAACCAATGGGAAGAAATAATTAAATATACTAAACCAAGCCTTGATTTGCTTGAACCGGCTCCGGTTGAAAACTATAAGGTTGCTGAAGAGGAATTGACTCGTAATGCTGAATTACTAAAAGAAAAATTAAAACTTTTTGATATTACGATTGAAGATATTACTGTTACACCCGGTCCGGTTGTTACTCTGTATGAAATTGTTCCCGCCCCGGGAGTAAAAATTAGCAGGATTGTTGGTCTTGAAAATGATATTGCTCTTGCGCTTGCTGCCAGAGGAATAAGAATTATTGCCCCTATCCCCGGGAAAAGTGCAATCGGAGTAGAGATACCAAATGCAATCGCGACTATGGTTAATGCCCGGTCTGTACTTCATGAAATTCACAAACAAAAATTAGAACTTCCTCTCGCCCTGGGAGTTCAGATAAATGGCGATATTTATTATACCGATCTTGCTAAAATGCCCCATATGTTGGTGGCTGGTTCCACGGGCGCTGGTAAATCCGTGGGAATAAATATGATTATTACAAGCCTGCTTTATTGTAAAGATCCTAAGGATGTAAAATTAATATTATTTGACCCAAAGAAAATAGAGCTGTCATTCTATAATAAACTAAGAAAACATTATCTTGCCGTTTCACCTGATTTGGACGAAGAGATCATAACCAATCCGCAAAATGCCGTGCTTCTCCTGAAATCTGTTGAATATGAAATGGAAAAAAGATATGACAAGCTCGCAAAAGCCGGTGTAAGAAATATTGTAGACTATAATGTGAAGATTGCTGACCCTGCAAAAAAACCAAAAGATACAGATGAAATGGTTCATCACCATCTTCCATATATTGTTGTTATCATTGACGAACTTGCTGATCTGATGATAACTGCCGGAAAGGAAATTGAAGAACCTATTGCCAGACTTGCACAACTAGCCCGTGCTGTGGGTATTCATCTTGTACTTGCAACTCAAAGACCTTCTGTCAATGTAATTACAGGCGTAATTAAAGCTAACTTCAGTGCGCGGCTTGCATATCAGGTCGCAACTAAAATCGATTCAAGAACCATTCTTGATATGAATGGAGCTGAACAGCTCTTGGGTAAAGGAGATCTCCTTTTCCTGCCTACAGGTTCCCCAAAACCAACCCGTATTCAGAATGCCTTTATCTCAACTGATGAAGTTGAAAGAATAACTGATTATATTGCTGCTCAACCTGGTTATTCAAAACCATATTTCCTTCCATCCTTGTATGACAAGAAAAAAGAATCTGCTGGCGGCTTAATGGGTGAAATGGATCCAATGTTTGAAGACGCTGCCAGGGTAATTGTTAGACACCAGCAAGGATCCGTTTCGCTATTGCAGAGGAGACTAAAGCTGGGTTACTCACGTGCTGCTAGAATTGTTGACCAACTTGAAGAAGCTGGTATTGTCGGCCCTAACGATGGAAGTAAAGCTCGTACCGTGATTGTTGAAAATGATGAACAACTCGAAACAATCCTCCGCAATCTTTAATTCAAAATGAAATAAATATTTATTGAATACTCATGAATAAATTTAGTAAGTCTTTTGTTTTCTTGCTGCTTTTAATAGTTCCTTTGAATGCCCAGAATAATGGCAATGAACTCCTGCAGGCGGTACAAAAAAAATATAGATCTTATAACAACATGACCGCTGAATTCAAACAGTCACTTAATGGAAAATCAAATCTTACTGGAATAATTCAATTTACTAAAGAAGGTAAACTACGGTTAGAATTAAAAAACTCAACTATTATCTCTGATGGCAAAAATCTTTGGAATTATAACAAGTCTCAGAAAAAGGTGGTTATTAGTACGGTATCTCCTGATGATCCCTCGTTTTTCTCTCCCGAAAAGTTTATTTTCGGTTATCCATCAAAATCCGCAGTTAGTCTCGGAAAAGAAGATGGTCAGGAATTTCTTGTCCTTGTTCCGAATAAGCAAAGTAATCTCGATTTTAAGAACGCAAAGATATGGGTAAACAAAGAAAATTTAATTTCAAGAATTCTGGTGGAGACCTTGTCTGGTGCTTTAATGGATTTTCAATTAACTAATTTCAGGCTTAATCAGAATTTGCCAGATGCAAAATTTACATTTATTCCGCCTGAAGGGACCAACATTATTGACCTCAGAAAATAAGAATAGAAAAGAAAATATAAAGAGAATACTCAATATTGTTCTTTCGTTATTTTTAAGTATTATATTTTTATACTTTGCTTTTCGCAATAGCGATCTAAGTACCGTGTTCAAATATGTATCCCACCCCTCTTACTTTTGGATATTCATATTTATCTTCCTTACACTTTTTGCTCATTATCTCCGGGCTTTAAGATGGAAAGTAATGTTGCATTCTGTGAAACCCGATGTTTCAATAAAAAATCTATTCGGTGCATTAATGATTGGATATGGCGTAAATTGTGTGCTTAGTAGAGTTGGTGAAATTTCCCGTGCAGTCTTGGTGGGGAAATGGGAAGGCCTTTCAAGATCTTCAATGTTAGGTACTGTAATTATCGAACGCGTAATCGATCTTATATTCTTTGGTTTAACTATAGTTATTTCACTTTGGATGTCCACTGAAATATTTAAAAATTTCCCCTGGCTTAAATTAACTCTTTATATCTCTTTTGTTGTTTTAGCAGGAGGCATATTATTTCTGTATATGACAATAAAATTTAAGGAGAAGTTTTACAAAATAATAATCAGAATTCTTTCCCGGTTTTCTCCTGGAATAGCCGGTAGAACTGCTCATATTTTTGAAATGTTAACAGAGGGCTTTGCAAGTTTAAAGGGCACGAAAAATTACATTCAAACAATTTTTTTAAGTATAGCGATAATGCTTCTTTATGCTATAACGGCATATGTGGGTTTCCTAACTATTGGCATGGAACACATAAAGCCGGTTACATTTGAAATGGGGTGGATCGTTATGGCAATCAGTTCGATAGGTGTCGCTATTCCTACTCCTGGGGGTACTGGTTCATACCATATTTTAGCTAAATCAACTCTTGTGCAATTATTCAAATTTACTGAGGAAGTCAGTCTTGCATACGCATTTCTGACGCACATTATTAATTATTTTTTGAGTATTTTGTTTGCCGTTGTAATGTTTTTAGTGCTTAATAAGCAGCATCTTAAATTAAATAAAATTGTCAAAACGGATCTGGAAGACTGATGAAAAAAACATGTGCCTGTTTATTGCTTTTATTATTAAGTAATATTTCTTTCCCTCAGGTTTCACTTAGAGGTGGTATGGGGATAGATCTGATTAGTATTCCATCGCTTAAAGATTATCTTAATATATATTTTGCACCCTCTGATAACCAAGTTGGAAGTTTTGCTACGGCTGTCATTTTTTCGGGTGAGGCAGATTTTAAGGAATTTGAGAACTATGAGGTCGGGATTGAACTGGCATATCTGTACAACTCATATACATATCCTTCCATCGGTGGACAACATAATTTAACGTATGGTATTATTATGCCTACAATTACAAATTATTATGTGATTGAAGGGCAGGGTTATAATTTTAAATTCGGTGGTGGTATAGGGATCAGATTTACAAATATAAATGAGACTAATCTGCCAACTATTAATACCTATAAATCTGTCGGCTTTGGTATTTTACTTAGAGCATCTGGAAACACTGCACTTAGTAGTAATGTGTTTGCGAATATCACTGGTGATATCAGATATGATATTAATGGTGAGCCCAAAAATAATGGCAATCCCATGCAATCAAACGTTAATTTTAATTCATTTTCTTTGGGTTTAACACTCGGAATAACTTATATACTTTAGGAGGATATATTGAGTATAATTGATGCTATAATTCTTGGACTGGTTCAGGGAATAACTGAATTTTTACCTATAAGCAGTACAGGACATCTAACTTTAGCTGGTAAACTTCTTCATCTTGTTGATCCATTAAATCCGGATCATTGGACAGCCTTTATCGCTGTAATTCAACTCGGAACGTTGGCGGCTGTTTTTATTTATTTCCTTAAAGATATAATAAATATTGTTAAATGCTTCCTGTCAGAGAATGTTTCTAAAAGAAAAAAATTCTCAGAACAAAGCCAGGACTCTCGTATGGGTTGGTTAATTATAATCGGAACAATACCAGTTGTAATCATCGGGTTAGGATTTAAAAAAATTATCGAAGGTAACCTTACTAAAGATCTCTGGTTAATTGCCTCAAGTTTGATTGTCCTGGCAATTATTCTTGCAATCGCTGAAAAAACTGCAAAGTTCAAAAAGGAAATTAAAGATATTACAGTTAAGGACGCTTTAGTTATTGGCATTGCACAATGCTTTGCTCTTATTCCTGGGTCATCTAGATCAGGTACAACAATAACTGGTGGGTTATTTATGGGACTCACAAGAGAATCCGCCGCACGGTTTTCTTTCCTTTTAAGTATGCCGGCTGTTTTTGCTAGTGGACTTCTTGAAATAAAAGAAAGCATCAAATTTGTGCATGTAGACATGGCAATAAATATTGTTATTGCAACTGTAGTTGCCGGCATTAGTGGTTATCTTGCTATCGATCTGTTATTAAAATATTTAAGAAAAAACACAACATTTGTTTTTATTTATTACAGAATTGCAATTGGCGTTATTATCCTTACCCTTTTATATTTTAATTATATTCAACCATAGGAGGTCAAATGAAATACTTATCATTCATTATTCTGTCGCTTTTATTAATTCTTGGAGCAAATGCCCAAACTAAAAAAAATGTAAGCTCTAGTAAAAAAGATAAAAAAACTGTCGCCATTATTAAAACTAATATGGGAGATATTGAACTTGAACTGTTTGCAAAAGAAACTCCGAAAACAGTAGATAACTTTGTTCAGCTTGCAAAAAAAGGATATTATAAAGGAATAATCTTCCACCGCGTTATTGCAAATTTTATGATCCAGGGCGGTGATCCGACTGGTACTGGAACTGGTGGCGAGAGCGTATGGGGTAATAAATTTGAAGATGAAATTGTCCCATCACTTGTCTTTGATAAACCAGGCATCCTTGCTATGGCCAATGCAGGGCCCGGGACAAATGGAAGTCAGTTTTTTATAACACTTGTCCCTACACCTTGGCTGAATGGGCACCACACTATTTTTGGAAAAGTAATTAAAGGAATGGATGTGGTAAGTGCTATCGGAAAAGTAAAAACTTCAAAACCTGGAGATAAACCCGTTAAAAGCGTTGTAATGAAAGATGTTGTAATAGAGTACAGATAATATTCACTTGCTATCCACTAATATTCTATGTCTTTTGCTTCAGCATTCCTTTCACCGCTTGTGATGAAGAGTGGGTAAAGAATTCGAAAATATTGATTGTCGAATCTAAGTAAGTAAAATATGTTCGAACTAAATCGAATTATTAATTAATATAGGAAAACAAATGGCTGATAATCTAAATAAAAAAACTGTAGCAACAATTAAAACAAACATGGGAAATATTCAAATAGAACTGTTCACCGATGAAACACCCATGACGGTTGAAAATTTTACGGGTCTTGCAAAGAAAAATTACTATAACGGCGTTATATTTCACAGAGTTATAGACAGTTTCATGATTCAGGGAGGAGATCCAACTGGATCTGGTCGTGGAGGTAAAAGCTTGTGGGGCGGTAGTTTTAAAGATGAGTTTTCACCAAAACTCAGATTCGATAAGGAGGGTATCCTCGCAATGGCAAATTCAGGACCGGCTTCTAATGGTAGTCAGTTTTTTATTACTTTGGCCCCAACTGCATGGCTCAATGATCATCATACAATATTTGGGCAAGTGATCTCCGGTTTAGATGTCGTAAAGGCAATTGGGAAAACTAAAACAGTTAACGACAAACCGGTGAAAGATGTGGTCATGGAAGAAGTTATAATCGAAGAAAAATAATCTATTTTGGCAAAAAGCAAAGAACATATCCCTTTAATATCGGAAGCATACAAATCTTTTTCGAAAGATAAGTTCCTTCCGGTATATTTTTTCTTCGGAAATGATTCTTTTAGTATTGATGAGGCTCTGAGAAAACTTACCTCTGAAATTGATCCGTTGATCTGTTCTGATTTCGATAAGGAATCCTATTATGGAGATGATATAAACCTGCCTCAGCTTTTGAGCATGGCCTCATCATTTCCATTTGGTTCCGGTAGAAAGTTCTTGATAGTTAAAGAATTCGAGAAAATAAAAGATAAAAAATCTCTTTCTACCTACGTAAACAATCCGCCTGAGTATACAACACTTACCCTAATACATACTGGCGTTATACAGAATCCTGAATCCGAGCCCTATAAGTCAATGATTAAAAATGGATTCATTTTTGAAGCCAAAGAGTTAAAAGGGGAAAATCTGACAGATTGGGTGGTTGAACTGGCAAGGAAAAGGGGTAAACTGTTATCAAAAGAAAATGCACGTCTACTCATGGAAATATCTGGCGAGAATAGGGCACTGCTTGAAGATCAGCTTGACAAAATTTTTATTTTTCTAGGTAACAATAAGGAAATCGATTATAATTCAATAAAAATGCTCTCTACTAATCTTAAGGAATTTACTATTTTTGACCTTCAGGACTCCCTCGGGAAAAAAAACAAAGAGCAATCGGCTAAGGTTTTATTTAACCTTCTTGACCATGGGGTTGAGCCGGTTTTCATCATTGCTATGCTTACAAAATATTTTACAGGACTTTCACGCATTAATGAATTGAAAGACAAAATACCAGATTCTCAATCTGCAAGGATAGTTGGAACACATCCATATTTTTATAAAAATTATATTTCGGCAAGACAAAATTATTCGGATAAAGACCTTTATCGGGCTCTAAATGCATTGTTAAACACTGATATCCAACAAAAAACAACCTCTTCTGACCCTAAATCCCTTTTTACTCTTCTGATTACAGAAGTTCTTAATTAATTACCTTATATTATTTTATGAATAATCAGGGCAATTCCCTTTTTATTTTACAAGTTATTTTACATAATTTGTTTGAAACAATTCAATAAAACTAAAGTATAATAGACTAATTTGACTGATAAAAAGCTCAGTGATTTAACTGACGAAGACTTGATACTAGATTTTCAACTGAATAATACTATAAAAGCCTATGAATTATTGGTGCAGAGATATAAAAATCCGCTTATTAATTACGTTTATAGGTTTTTAGGAGATTATGAAGCTTGTGTTGATATTGTTCAGGAAACTATGATTAAGGTTTACAGGAATAAAGATTCCTATAAATCAATAGCAAAGTTCTCAACGTGGATATATACTATTGCAGGAAACCTTGCAAGAACTGAATATCAACGACGTAAAAGAAGAAATGTTTTTTCGATCAATTCAATTCGGGAAGATGACGAAACTTTTGATATCCCGGATGAAAGCATGCGCCCGGATGTAATTACAGACAGTGGAATAAAAAATGAAATTATTCAAAAAGCCCTCTTGAAGGTTTCAGCCGCTTATCGTGAAATGGTTATTTTAAGGGATATTCAAGAATTATCTTATGAGGAAATTGCCGAGGTCACAGGTATTTCTGTTGGAACTGTAAAATCTAGAATTAACAGGGGAAGAGCTCAACTTCAAAAAATGTTAAAAGGTATTTATAAGGAATGACTAAATGAAGGCCCCCGATGACGATGAATTACGCTTTAAAAGCGTTATTGATATTCTGAAACATACTTCTAAAATTGATGCTCCTACAAGATTTGAATCCGATCTAATGAGAAGGATCAATACCTTAAATTATAAAACTGAAAAAGTAAGATGGTGGTTTAAAATTATTACCCCAACATGGATTGTCCCTTCTATCGCTGCTATTTCTTTAATAATCGCCTTTTTTATACTTAATCTTAATACCCGTGAAAGCGATAATCCATTCTTTGCTGTCCCAAAATTAAGAGAAACAGTAAATTCTTTATCTTTTCCCCACTTACATAGCCTTTCCGCAACAAAACTGGGCTATACTGCAGCATCACTAAGTCAATCATTTGTGACGAAAAAAGAAGGACTTAATTTCCTTCAGATTCGTCTGTCTGAGTCAGAACAAAACAGAATTAACAAGTTGAAAACTCAAATTAGTGGTTATTTAAAGGAAAATCTTTCTAGAAACAAGTGAAATTATGCTTATAATCTGACTTAGGACTTAAAATAATTGTTTGTTAACTTCTAATGATTTGATTTTTTATTTGGTAAATATAGCTGTAATATTTATATTTAAAGTTACTTAATATAAAAACTTTGACAGGTTCATAACATGAAAAAAGGCATTCACCCGGAATATAGACCAGTGGTTTTTCACGATGTTTCAAGCGAATTTTCGATTCTGACACGTTCAACTATAAAGACCAGTGAAACTATCCAATGGACTGACGGGAATACTTATCCTTTGGTTAAACTTGAAATTTCAAGTGGATCACACCCATTCTTTACTGGTAAACAGAAACTGATGGATACAGCAGGAAGAGTAGAAAAATTCAACAAAAAATATTCAAAAAAATAATCTGTTTATTGATTAGAAAATTAAAAGCCGGCATGCCGGCTTTTTTTATATAATCAAGACCATCGAATCAGATGGGAAAATAAACTCAGAATGTACGAATCATAGTTTCTTGTGACCATTACCACTTAGCAATTAAAGAAAAAATTTATTCTATAAAGAAAGCAAGGCAGAAAAATTGATTGTGACAGATGGCATTTTTAATTTAAGGCATATACTTTAGGTTTGAATCACGAACTGAATATAAATTAGAATCACAACTAGACAATGAATAACATTCAAATTATTGACTACAATTACTCCATTGGGGAAGCAATAAAAGTATATCTGCAAAAATTTAAAGTCACTCTAGCAGTAGCTCTTCAAAATCAGATCGTTCCATTTGTCAAAGAACATAGATATACCGAGGTGACCAAAGAGAAGAATTTTGTTTTTTATGGCAAATCAAAACAAGTTCAGGAAATCTATCAAAAAATAGCAGTAATATCCTCAAATAGAAGTTCTGTTCTTATACAGGGCGAAAGTGGATCAGGTAAAGAATTAATCTCCCAAATAATACACAATTCTGGTATAACAAAAAACAAACCATTTATAAAAATAAATTGTTCTGTACTTTCCGAAGATCTTTTTAATAAAGAACTTCTGGGAAAATCTAACAATATGGAAGCAGGCGATTTAAGTAATATTAAAGGAAAGTTCGAACTTGCTGGAGAAGGAACAATATTTTTTGATGAAATTTGTGAACTTTCCTTCGACCTACAGCAAAAACTCCTCCAGGTTATTGAATATAAAGAATTTGAGACTGATGAAGGCATGACCATTCCCATTAGAGCAAGAGTGATTGCTTCAACTAATAAAAATATTTCAAGTTTAGTTGAAACAGGGAAATTCAATAGAGAATTGTTGTTTGCTTTAAATGTCTATAATATTAAGGTACCCTCCCTTCGTGATCGGAAAGACGATATTCCGGTTTTGATTGTTGAATTCTTAAATAGAATCAATTACGAACTCCATAAAAATGTTTGTAGAGTTCCATATAATGTTGTTGAGTATTTGCAGAAATATGAATGGTCTGGAAATACTAGGGAATTATATAATACTTTACTCCTGGCTGTTATTAAATCTGAAGGAGAAGTGCTTGAAATAGAAAAGTTACCTCTAGATAAACCTACTGTCACTTGTAAAAATAAGACAATAAAGTCTTCGGACCAATTCAATGAATCCTACACCCTCGAAGAGGTTGAATATGCCTATATTTTGGAGACTCTCAATAAATTCAATGGGAATGTGACACAGGCCTGCGAATCCTTGGGAATAACTAAACATAAATTATCTAGTAGACTCCGAAAAATATCACCATCATCCATCAATTAAATTGTGGATAACAATAATTGCCCAGGGGAAAAATTTATTTCGGGAATCTTTCAATAGCACCTTATTTTTCAACACCTTATTCGCAAGGAATCTTTCCTAAAAAAACATTAAATTATCTACTCAAATAAATTTAAATAGCTAAATGATGCAGATTTGTATTTTTGAAGATAATCATGTCGGGTTTCTTGAACCGTTGATCTATACAAGAGGAGTTTTTGATTTGGTCTGCGGAGCTTCATCTCTTAAAGAGAAAATAACCCGAAGTTATCCGGAGATCCGTTATTCTCTGCTATGCAGGGATTATATCTCCCAAACTATTAAAGAAAAAAATCCAGGAATCAATATTAATCAGGTTGATGAAGACAGTTGCCTTTTTATCAATTCCAGAGTTATTGCCGATATAAATCTTGCTTCTATTATTCCTTTGAATGGTTCTGATAAGGTATATTTTAAGGATGATATTGTTGTTGCTGCACGCCTTTCTGGAAGCAACCTCAGAGAATTTAAACGCAATCTGCCAGAATTACTAGATGCCTCCCTTTTCCCCTCTTTGCCAAAAGAAAATGTGGATGTTAGAATAGTTAACTTTATCTGGGACATAATCAGGGAACATAACAAAGAATTGGTTTCAGATCTTAAAATTTTAGGTAAGACTGATTTTTCAAATTCGTCATTTGATGGTGTCCATTTTATTAATAAAGAAAAAATATATATTGGCCAAAACACTAAGATTAATCCGGGAGTTGTTCTGGATGCTTCCAATGGTTCAATTTTTATAGGAAATAACAGCACTATTTATCCTAACTCAGTAATAATAGGCCCCGCATATATCGGAAATCATACTTTGATAAAAAGTCTTGCGAAGATCTATGAAAATGTCAGCATTGGTGATGTTTGTAAGGTCGGTGGGGAAATTGAAGATACAATTATTATGTCCTACTCAAATAAGCAGCATGATGGATTTATAGGTCATGCATACCTCGGAAGTTGGATAAATTTAGGGGCTGATACTAACTGCTCGGATCTTAGAAACAATTATGGATTTGTTAAATCATTTGTCCAGGGTGAAACTATAAATACAAGGACTCAGTTTCTGGGTCTTATTATGGGTGACCATTCTAAATCCGGCATTAACACAATGTTTAATACCGGTACTGTAGTTGGCGTTTCTTGTAATATTTTTGGATCAGGATTTCCTGCTAAAAATCTTCCATCTTTTACCTGGGGTGGTAAAGATGATCTCCAAACTTATGAAATTGAGAAATGTCTCGATACCGCTAAAGTCGTTATGGCTAGAAGAAAAATCGAATTTACTAAATCTGATGAGATGCTTCTCAGAAGGATTTTTAATGTTACTAAAGATCAACGCCGGGAAATAGGATTATCATCTTAATTATGACTCAAATTATAGAACATACTGTTAGGGATTTGTACCAGGGTGTAAGAGGTCTCGCGGTTAAAGTCCTTAATCGCGTGGAAAGAAGCGATTCCTATCTTGATAGACTTCTAGATCATGAAATGAGGAATTCCGAACTAAATGGACAGGATAAAGCCCTGCTATTTGAAATAGTCCATGGTGTGGTCAGATGGATGGGAAGACTTGACTGGATTCTTAATGGCTTTTATAAGGGACAATTCTCTAAAGCAATTCCCAATCTAAAAAACGGACTTCGCGTTGCACTATACCAGATTCTTTTCCTTGATAAAATACCTGACCATGCCGCTGTTAATGAAGCTGTTGAATTTGTTAAAAGGCTTCAGGGGCAAAAACCTGCAGATCTTACAAATGCTATTCTACGCAATATTATAAGAACCAAAAACTCTATTCGCTACCCGGACCCTAAAGAAGATCTTATTGGCTATCTCAGTGCTTATTATTCCCATCCATCATGGATGGTTAAACGCTATCTTAACCGGTTTGGACAGGAAGCAGTTGAAAAATTGCTTAATGCAAATAATGAAAAACCTTACCTAACATTGAAAATAAACTCACTAAAAATTAATTCCGATGATTTTGGACGTTTACTTTCAAATGTCAATTTAAAGTATACTCAGGGAAAATATATTCCGGAATTTTTTAAGTTGCATAATCTAACAAATATTACTGCTTGGGAATACTTTATTGAAGGATATTTTTATATTCAGGATGAAAGCGCTGGTATAGCCTGTTGTCTTCTTGATCCAAAACCAGGTATGAGAGTTCTTGATATGTGTGCAGCCCCTGGAGGTAAAACATTGTTTATTGCTTCTCTTATGAAAGATGAGGGGGAATTGATAGCACTCGATCGATATGAAAGTCGTATTGAAATCATGAAACGAAATATCACTAGAATGAATTTTAATTGTATAAAACCTGTCGTTGCTGATGCTCTTGAATTTCAAGATTCGGGGTTCGATAGAATACTTGTTGATGTGCCTTGTTCTGGTTCCGGAACTCTTTCCAAAAAACCTGATATTAAGTGGAAGCGTGCCTTGCTTGACCTTCATAATGTTAACCATATTCAGTTTCAACTTCTTTGCAAAGCTGCAGAACTGGTTAAACCTGGAGGTATAGTCGTTTACAGTACTTGTTCTATTGAACCAGAAGAAAATTTCTACATTATTAAAAAATTCCTTAATGAGCATTCGGAGTTTGTTTTATTAAACGCCGCTGAAGTTTTCCCGTCATCTGTTGTTGATGAAAATGGATGCACTCAAACTCTTCCACATGTCCATTTAATGGATGGAGCTTTCGCCGCTAAATTGATGAGAAAATCTTATGTTTGATAAATTATCTCAAGAATTAAAAGATGCAAGAATCCGATCAGGAATAAGCCTGCAGCAGCTTGCAAGTAAAACTAGAATTGATTTAAGATTCATTGAATCAATGGAGGACGGCAATTTTTCTTTTTTGCCAGATCTTTATGTTAAATCTTTTCTTAAAGAATATATAAGATTCGTTGGGCTTGATGAACAGCATATCCTAAAAAAATATGAAGCGGCTAAACAGGGAAAAGAATATGTGGAGCCTTCCTCGGAAACTTTAACTGATAAACTAAAAGAAATCAAAGAGGCCAGAATTGAGAATGAAATTGCCAAACACCCTAAACCCATTGTAACCTATAATAATCCTTTACCTGAGAATAGCAATCAGTCAGTTCAGGATTTGCTAAATAAAAGGAATATAATTATTCTTGGTTCCGCAGCTGGGGCATTTATCCTTTTCTTTCTCGTTTATTTCCTTTTTTTTAGGAAAAGCCCTGATATTATTGTTGATGAAAAACCAGTTGAGGAACTTATTCAGGAAAGTAAACAACGCTATGTTGAGGATGAACCTAAAAAACTCCAGGAAGATTCAGCTGGAAAATCATCAACCTCTGCTGACAGTCTGCATCTTTCAATTTTTGCATCAGATACCTGTTGGGTTAATGCCGTTCTTGATAATGTGAAAAAGGATGAATTCCGCCTTTATCCGAAATCTTCTAGGGTAGTTTCAGCAGTTAACAACTTTAGGATCAGAGTTGGTAATGCATATAAAATACAACTTCAACTCGACAATAAACCTCTGAGTTTTAATTCCAAATCCAAAGTTGCCGCCTTTTATATAGATTCTTCCGGTCTTAAGTTTATAGAATCTCCTCCTAAAATAAAAAAACAGTAAAATGTTGAAATCGGCCCAAAACAAAATTGAAGAACTGAAAAAACAGATAAATGAACATGATTACAGGTACTATGTACTAGCGGACCCTGTTGTTAGTGATGAGGAATATGACCTTCTCTTTAAAGAACTTGAAAACTTAGAAACTGAATATCCTGAACTTGTTACTTCCGATTCTCCTACACAAAGAGTTGGAAAAGATCTAACTAAGAATTTTAACCCTGTAAGCCATAAAATCCCAATGCTCTCACTCGCAAATACTTATAACGAGGAAGATCTAATTGATTTTGATAGACGCGTAAAAGAAGGGTTGCCGGCTTCTGAAAAAGTTGATTATGTGGTTGAACTTAAAATCGATGGTGCTTCTGTTAGTATTAGATATGTAAATGGTTTACTTCAAACAGCTGCTACGCGTGGTGATGGAATTATAGGTGAGGAAATTACCACAAATGTTAAAACAATTAAATCTGTTCCACTTAAACTCAAGAGGTCTTCATGGAAAAATTACCCGCTCAATGATATTGAAATCCGGGGCGAGATATATATGAAGATTAATGATTTTCTTATCCTAAATAAAGAAAGAGAAATAGAAGGCGAAAAACTTTTCGCCAATCCCCGCAACTCTGCTGCAGGTAGCCTAAAAATTCAGGATCCTAGAATAGTTTCAAAAAGAAGACTAAGTGTCTTTTCTTATTCTTTGATAAGCTCCGAAAATGATTTAAACTCGCAGTTTGAAAATCTGCAAATATTAAAAGAGCTTGGCTTTGCTGTTAACCCCGAAACTAAATTATGCGGCTCTATGGACGAAGCTCTCAAAATCTGTCATCAACTTGAATTAAAAAGAGAAAAACTTCCTTACGAAATTGATGGCGCTGTCATAAAAGTCAATTCAATTAAACAGCAGAAGATTCTTGGAAATATAGCCAAATCTCCAAGATGGGCGGTAGCTTATAAATTTAAAGCACGCCAGGCATTTACAATTCTTAAAGAAATTACATGGCAGGTTGGAAGAATAGGTACTGTTACACCGGTAGCAGAACTAGAACCCGTCCTTCTTTCTGGTTCAACTATTAGCAGGGCAACTCTTCATAATTATGATGAGATAAAACGCAAAGATATAAGAGTAGGAGATAAAGTAATTATTGAAAAAGGGGGAGATGTTATTCCTAAGATTGTTGCTGTTGATCTAAAAGAACGCACAGCGGGAAGTAAGCAGGTTAACCCACCTTTAAATTGCCCTGTTTGCAATTCCCCGTTATTTAAACCGGAAGACGAAGTAGCATATTATTGTGAAAACACCGAATGTCCTGCCCAGATTCGGGGAAGAATTGAACATTTTGCTTCTCGTGGTGCTATGGATATCGAAGGCCTGGGTGAATCTCTTATTAATCTTTTTGTGGAAAAAGGCTTCATGATAACTTACGATGATATTTATCATCTTAAAGACTATAGAGAGAAATTAATTAATTTAGAACGCTTGGGTAAGAAAAGTATAGATAATTTGCTTACTGCTATTGAAGAAAGTAAAAAACAACCATTTCCAAAAGTCTTGTTCGGCCTCGGCATCAGGTATGTCGGGTCAGGTGCAGCTAAAAAACTTGCTTCCCATTTTAATTCAATTGATGATCTGATAAATGCTTCAGCAGAAGAAATATCGGACATTCATGAAATCGGAAAAAGTATAAGCAAAAGCGTAAAAACTTTTTTTTCGAAAGACGAAAATATTAAAATAATTAACAAACTAAAAGCTGCAGGCCTTATTTTTACTGCAGAAAAAAAACAACATAGTTCAAATAGTTTACGCGGAAAATCTTTTGTCCTTACAGGCTCTCTATCAGCTTTTTCTCGAGAAGAAGCAGGAGACAAAATAACTTCCTCAGGAGGGAAAGTGACTTCCTCTGTAAGTAAAAACACTGATTATGTCGTTGCTGGAGAAAAACCGGGATCTAAATTTGAAAAAGCCAAATCACTTGGCATTAAAATACTTAACGAAACAGAATTTGTTGAACTACTGAAAGTAAATAGTTAATATGATTGATACAGTAAAGAAAAAAATTGCAGAATTGTTGGTTAATCGATCGATAAAGGAAATTAAATCTGATTATAGCTCTTTGTCTAATTTTTATAAAAAAATATTTAATATCCTGGTGCTAATGCCTGAAGATGAATCTGAATTTCATCAGTCTTTCCCGGTACTTAAGTTTTTGGAAGAATCCAAAAAAAATATCTATATCTTTACCCACGATTTCCGTGTTAGCCTGATACCAGCGAAATACAGACCCCACGTTATTGAACATACTGTTGGTGAAACAAACCGGCTGAATCTTGCAACGCATAAATTAATAGATAAACTTAAAGAACAAAATTTTCAAGCCGTAATTGATTTAAATATAAAGGACAATATCTTTTTTAGCCATATTATTTCTTCTATTGATGTCCCCCTGAGAATAGGTTTCAAGAAAAGTAATTCAGATAAATACTATAATATCCAAATCAATTCTGAGGATAGTAAACCCGAAATATCTTATAAAAATTTAGTAAATTGCCTGTATATGTTTTAGGGTATCAGTATGAATTATGAGACAAAGCGAATTAAAGATATTACAATATTTAAGTTGAATGAAAAAAGACTTGATACTAATATATCTGGACTGGTTAAAGGCGAGTTTACTATGCTTCTCAAAATAGAAGGCGTTAATAAACTAATAGTTGACCTTAGCGATGTAGAAACATGCGACAGCTCTGGTTTGAGCGCAATTCTCGTTGCGAATAGAATTATACATTCTGTCGGTGGAAAAATGCGCTTGGCAGCACCATCGGTTAAAGTATCTTCTCTGATCAAAATAACTCAACTGGATAGGGTCCTACCCGTTTGTCAGACAGTTGACCAGGCATTTGAGGAATTAAACCGGGATTAACTGCAACCGTTAATAAAACATTAATTATGGATATTAAAGAAAAATTAAAAAACCTCAAACTTATTGTGTTTGATCTTGATGGTACACTTCTTTCTGATGAAGGCACAATCGGTGCTAAAACAAAAACCTTAATCCAGGAACTAATGGGTCGGGATGTTAGATTTTCGTTTGCTACAGGAAGACTTCATTCTGCAATAACAAATATTGCAAATGAACTTAAAGTTAAAGCACCACTTATTTCTCTTGATGGTTCATTAATTAAAGGTTTTCCAGACAATAAAGTTCTTTATGAATATCCATTAAAAAAGAAACATGTTTTGAAGGCTATTGATTATGCGGAAAAATCTTTTCTAAATATAGCATTGTGTCATGGCGATGCAATCTATTATACTGAACACAATTCCCTTATCCCACGCATTATGGATAAGTTCGGTGCTAGATATGAAGAAATATGCGAATACGATGGATATATCGAAAATACCCTTGAAGTCGTATTTGCAGGTGATAATAAAGAAGTTATTAAATACATTAACTCAAGAATGGATATTCCATATATGTTCGGAGTTAACACATCATATTTTAAATCGCACAGAAACGCAGGTATTTATTACCTGGAAGTTAGAAGGAAAGGAGCTAATAAAAAAACCGGCGTTTATCACTTACTTAAATATTATAAACTAAAAATCGAACAAACCGCTGTCGTAGGTGATTGGTATAACGATATTGCTCTATTCAAAACCGATGCACTGAAAGTTGCCCTCTCCAATGCCGTTCCAGAAATTAAAAAATACGCCGACATTGAGCTGAGTAAAAGTAATAATGAAGATGGTACGGGCGAATTTCTTGAAATGGTTCTTAATGCTAAAGTTGGTAAATAAATGCCCGGTCTTGATGAACTAAAATCAAGGGATAATTTAAAACTTAAAATCCTGCTCGGGATCATTACGGTCATTCTTATTGTGCTTATGTTTCCCAAAGGGGAATCTATTGAATCGGATGTACCTGTCGGCTCTATTTGGATTCATGATGACCTTATTGCTTCATTTAGTTTCCCTGTATTTAAGGATCCTGTCATCTATAAGAAGGAAATGAAGGAAGCTGCTGAAACTGTTTTTCCTGTTTTTGTAAAAGAAAACGATATTACTGCAAATATTATTGACTCTATTAAGTCATACAATTCATTCCTCCTTAATTATCTTAAGAAATATTCGCCCGGGAGTAAATTCAACAACCCATCATTTCTAAGTGATACTGCATTTAACGAACTCTTAACCCTGGAAAAACTAGAGAATTCATCAGGTAGAAAATATAAGCTGAATCTCAAAGAATTTTTTTTAACCGCTCAAAAAATAATCGAAAATTCCTATTCTGACGGAATATTAAGTATCCGTTCTGACAATCAACTCATTGATAGTATTTCAGTCCGAACAGGTACTGTGGATAAGATTGAAACAGTTATTCGGTTTTTGCCCATTGATCAGGTTAAAAAAAATATTAATGAAAATATTCACAAGAAATTATTCCCTCGAGGTTATGAATCTGCCTTGGTAGAATACACTGATAATTTTATCGTGCCAAACTTGATATATGATCCCAAATTGACTCAGGAAGAAATCCATCAGGCTCAGGCCAATGTTTCAAGGTATACGGGGATTATAAATGAAAATGAAAGAATAATCGGTAAACATGACAGAATTACCAAGGAAGATTTTTTAAAAATTCAATCTTATAAAAAAGCTAAAGGTGAAAAAATTGGCGATGAGGGTTTTTTCCTTCAATCAGTTGGAAAATTTTTGCATGTTTCTTTCCTATTAACAATTTTTGTGATCTATTTATTCTTGTTTCGAAAAAAAATATTTTATGATAATGGAAAGCTCCTTCTGCTTGCTAGTAACCTTTTGTTTCTCGCATTCATCACCTTTTTAACTAATCTGTTGAATCTCACTGTCCCAATTTATTTCTTTATTTTCATTCCTGCCGCATCAATGTTAATGACAATTATCTTTGATTCGAGGATCGGGTTCTATACAACGATTGTTTTCTCACTCGTAACTGGTGCGTTAAGAGGAAATGACTATTCCTTTGCCGCTATGAATATATTTGCAGGTGCCTTGTCTGTTTATACTGTAAGAGATATTAAAAATAGGTCACAGATATTCACTTCATTCTTTTACATTTTTCTTGGATATATCATCTCTATTTTCGCCTTTGGACTTGAACAGTTTGCATCACCTCAGACTCTGATGATTGAAATATCACTGGCCGCTACTAATGCACTTATTAGTCCGGTCCTAACGTACGGACTGCTAATATTTTTTGAAAGAATATTTAATATTACTACGGATCTCACCCTGCTGGAACTTTCTAACTTTGACAATCATCTTCTGAAAGAGTTAGCTAGGAGAGCGCCTGGAACTTTTAATCATTCTATGACTGTTGGAACCATGGCCGAAACTGCCGCTGAAAAAATTGGTGCAAATCCTCTTCTGGCTAGAGTTGGTGCTTATTTCCACGATATAGGTAAAATTATTACTCCTCAGAATTTTGCAGAAAACCAGCTGAATAACCAGAACATTCATGAAAATCTCACTCCCGAGGAAAGTGCTAACCTTATCGTTAGGCATGTTTTTGAAGGGATAGAACTTGCTAAAGAAAATAAGTTGCCTGAAGAAATTATTAATTTTATACCTATGCATCATGGCACTAATATTATCTCTTTTTTTTACGACAAGGCTATCAGGCTATATGGTGCAGAAAATGTTAAACCTGATTCTTTCCGTTATCCCGGACCTAAACCTAATACTAAAGAAACTTGTATTGCAATGCTTGCCGATAGTTGCGAATCGGCAGTTAGATCTATCGATGATCCAAATATATCCAAAGTAGAAAACGTAATAGAAAATATTATTAAGAACAGAACTAGTTCTGGCCAGCTTAGTGAATCTCCTATTACCTTTAGCGATATCTCTAGAATTAAAGAGGCCTTTATAAGTATCCTGATTGGTCAACACCATAAAAGGATCAAATATCCCAGACAGGAAGAAATGGAGAAAGATGCTTCTGGAGCTGAAGTAATATAATGAATTTATTTTTACGGGAATACTTAGGAGTTCTTAAGCTTGAAAAAAATCTTTCTAATAATACTATCATTTCTTACAAAAATGACCTTTCGATATTTATTCTTTTTATGAAAAATGACTTCGGGATTGACGATCCTGAAAATATTACACATTCTCATTTGGCATCCTTTTTTAAACTTCTTTTTGACCTGGGTCTTACAGGTAGTTCGGCTGCGAGATATTTGTCCTCTCTAAAAGGTTTTTTCCATTTCCTTATACACAACAAATATATTACCAAAAATCCTATTGATAAAATTGATTCTCCCAAACTCAAAAAGAATCTCCCGGAAGTCTTGACTATAACCGAAATGGAAACTGTTTTATCAAAACCTCTAACGGATGAAAAACTTGGTCTGAGAGATAAAGCCCTACTTGAAGTTATGTATGCTTGCGGCCTGAGAGTATCCGAACTTATTAATCTTAAAGCATCAGATATCTTTTTAAAAGAAGAAATAATTCGGATCTTGGGGAAGGGATCAAAGGAAAGACTTGTTCCAATTGGCAGCAGTGCTATTCATTGGATAAATGAATATCTTAAACAGAGCCGTCCATTATTAAGTAAAAAGATGAAAAGTGAAAACTATATTTTCCTAAATATAAGAGGCTCCAAACTCTCTAGAATGGGTATTTGGAAAATCACTGATAAATATGTTAAAGAGGCTGAAATTAAAAAAAATATTCACCCCCATACTTTTCGGCACTCTTTTGCAACACACCTTATTGAGGGTGGGGCGGACCTCCGAGCTGTACAGGAAATGCTTGGCCATGCAGATATTTCAACTACCCAGATTTATACTCATATTGATAGGGACTATATAAAACAAATCCATAAAGACTTTCACCCCAGAGGATAATATGGAGAAAATATCAGTAATAATGATAGTTAATAATGAAGAAATCATGTTGGAAGAAGCACTTAAAAGTGTTATTTGGGCCGATGAAATTATTATTGTCGTTGATTCTGAGACTACGGATAGTAGTATCGAAATAGCAAAAAAATATTCAACTAAAGTTTTTATTCATTCCTGGGAGGGCTTTTCCCGACAGAAAAAATACGCTGTAAGCCTTGCTTCAAACGAATGGCTTCTAAATCTTGACGCAGATGAAAGGGTAACAGAAAATCTTAAAAACGAAATTAATTCCCTTGATTTAAATAAAGCGGATGGATTTAAAATTCACCGCGAGAATTATCTTCTTAATAAACATATAACAACTTGCGGATGGGATAACGATTATCAGCTTCGCTTATTTAGGAAGTCCAAAGTAAGTGTTACAGACAGACTTGTTCATGAGGGCTTTGAAGTCAATGGCCTAGTGCTTAAATTAAATTCAAACCTTATTCATTTAACCTTTTCTTCGATCGAAAAGACCATTACTAAAATTAATACTTATTCTTCCCTCGAAGCTGAGGAAAAATTTAGAAATAAAAAAAACGTTAAGGGGCATACTATTGTGCTGCACGGCTTGTCCGCTTTTCTTCGTGACTTTTTCTCCCTTAAGGGATATAAGGATGGCGTTTACGGACTCATCATTGCACTTATTAGTAGCATGACTACATTTCTGGTTTATATGAAAATATGGGAACATCAGAATTCAGCAAATAAAGAAACACAATGAAAACTTATATAAGAATTTTAGAATACGTTAAACCCTATTGGAAGCATCTTACGTTGTCAATTGTCTTTACAATACTATTCGCAATTTTCAGTGCTGTATCCGTTTACCTTACGATACCATTACTTGACACACTCTTCCAGGAATCCTCTAATATTGAAATGATCCATCAGTCCTCCGCTGTTGATAAAACTATTGCTGTTTTCCCTGATTGGGTTATCCACCTAAAGGATGATTTGGTAAATGCCTTCAACAGATTTGTTTTTAACGGCGATAAAATTCATGTGCTTTTTAATATCTGTATACTTGTGTTTTTTTCATTTCTTTTAAAAAACATATTCGGATATTTGCAGGCCTATTTTCTGGCTCTAACGGAATATGCAAGCATGAAGGATCTTAGGGATGTAGTTTATCAGCATCTTCATCAACTTCCAATGAGCTATTTCAAACAGGAACGTGTGGGTAATTTGATTTCAAGATTGACAAATGATGTAACTGCCGTACAGGCTAGTATAAGCGCTACCTTTCTAAACTTAATACGTGAACCTCTTACAATTATTATGTTTCTTGGTATCGCTTTAAGTATTAGCTGGCGCCTGTTACTCCTTTCTTTTTTGGTTCTTCCCGTTACAATGGCAATTATTACTTGGATAGGGTTTATCCTTAGAAGGTATAGCACTGCTATTCAGGCAAAAATGGCCGATATAACAAGCATTTTACAGGAAACAATTTCAGGAGTAAAAATTGTAAAAGCTTTTGGGATGGAAAAATATGAAAACAAAAAGTTTATGGATGAAACTAATAGCTTCCTCAAACTAATCCTTAAGGTTGTAAGAATAAGAAATACTTCTTCTCCGATCACCGAAATCTTAAGTGTTGTTGTAGGTGTCATTATCATTTATTACGGTGGTATTCTTGTTCTTCGCGATAAAACATTAACTGCAAGTGAGTTTATAGGTTTTCTTTTTGCTATATTTCAATTGATGCCCCCAATTAAGGAGCTCAGCAGTGTGAACAATAGAATTCAGGAATCAAGTGCCGCTGCTGACCGGATTTTTGAAATTCTAGACACTCAGCCTGCTATTAGGAATATTGAGAAACCTGTTAAATTCGACACTTTCAAAGATTCAATCGAATTCAAAAACGTTTCTTTTCATTATGAAGACGCCGACCCGGCTGAATTAATCCTTAATAATCTCTCTTTCAAAGTTAAAAAAGGAGAAATTCTTGCTTTTGTTGGACCCAGTGGCGGAGGGAAATCAACTCTTGTCGATCTAATTCCCAGATTTTATGACCCTTCATCTGGTTCTATCTTCCTCGATAATATAGATATTAAAAATATTAAAATTGAAGACCTTCGCAGACAAATGGGGATTGTTACACAAGAAACCTTTCTCTTTAATGAGTCTATTAAAAAGAATATTGCATATGGTTTGTCAGAGTTCCCGTTTGATAAAATTGTTGAAGCATCTAAAACTGCAAACGCACATAATTTTATTATGGAAATGCCGCAAGGTTATGATACCATAATTGGCGAAAGAGGTGTGAAAATATCAGGAGGCCAGAGACAACGTTTGTCCATTGCCCGTGCATTATTAAAAAATCCGGAAATAATGATATTTGATGAGGCAACTTCAGCCCTCGATAATGAATCTGAACTTCTCGTGCAGGAAGCTATCGAAAGACTTATGATTAACAGAACAACATTTGTAATCGCTCACCGGTTAAGCACAATTAGAAATGCAAACAATATTATTGTACTTGATAGGGGAAGGGTCATCCAGTATGGTACACACGATGAATTAATTCTTAACGAAAAGGGTCTTTATCGGAAATTTTATGAAATGCAGTTCAGAGATTAATTATGACAGAGGATAAAAATAGAATTGTTAAAATTTTAGACAATGCAATTATTGTCTTCTTTATTATCTTCCTTTTAAGCCTTACAGACTCAATTTTTGTAAATCAGGTTGGATATTATGGCGCACTACTTTTATTAATTGCTAAAGGATTTATTTCGAAAGAAAACCCATTTGAGAAAACCGGAATGGAGTTTGCCTTCATTTGGTTTATTCTAGCTGAAATAATCTCCCTTGTTTTAACTAAGGAACCTGGAAATGATATCATTTTCCTCCTTAGAAGAGTGCTTCTTATACCGATCGTTTACACTACATTATCCTCTTCCTTTAATATTGAAAAAGCAAAACTGTTTTTGAAGGTATATATCGGCTTTTCCCTTATTACTGTTATTATATATCTCGGTTTTTCAGCTCAATATTTTATTTATGGTCTTTTCAGTATCAAAGAGTCAGGACCGTCTATTTTTCAGTATCCCATTACTGTAAGCGAAATTACAAGCTTCACAGTTGTTATTTTGTTCGCTTTCTTAATTAACGAAAAAGTCAGTTTTAAAAATAGATTTTTACTTTTTATTGCTTTCGCCCTATCAGCTCTTGCACTTTTCTCAACTTATAAAAGAACAGGCTGGATGGGTGCCGCCTTTGGTCTGCTCATTATACTAATAATAAAAAAGAAGTGGAGCATACTGGTTCCGGGAATTGCTCTGCTAGTGGTTTTTTTATTCTTGGAAAAGAATAACAGCGAATTAATAATATATGATTACAATAACGGCCAAATTTCGAATCAACATATCATATATACTCCCGGCAGAGCCTATGACGTTTTTGAACCTGACAGCAGAGCTTGTTATGTTTGCGATTATCAAAAGGGTATAATCGTTTTCTGGAACAATGACAGACCCGTTCAAAATATTAATTTACATTCTCCCGTCGTTTCAATTAAAAAATGGAACGATTCTATATATGTCGCTAATCTTATCGATACTCGTTTCGTAATTTTGAAGAGAGATATAAATAATTATCTTTCAATTGGAAGTGATTTCATTACTCCTGGTTATACCACATCCTATGCTGTATCAAATGGTTGCCTTTATATACTTGATTCAGATAGCGGACTATCTGTAATAAGGAACCCAGGCGAAATAAACAATCCAATTAGATATCCTGAATTTGCAGGATATGAAAATATATGCATAGATTCTAATTCTGTGATTCTTTATTCTCCGATGAAAAGAATTGCTGTTTTATCGCTTGAGAACAATCTTCCCACCGGAAAAATCAAATCTTTCTCTAATCTGAATAAAATCATTGTCGCTGAAATCGTTGCAGGGAAATTAGTAACTTCTGGAAAAGATAGTTTAATCGTGTACGATATTACCCCGTCTGATCTTGTAAGGGCTTATTCTGTACCACAGATAAAAAACGGATCCAGAATATTTTATGATTCTGGTAGTGCATTTATTTTTACTTCACAACGAGAATTGTACGAAATAATTATAAATCCTCGTTCTGCTGTCATTGTATCTAAAAATAAGTTGGACTTTACTCCAAGTAGTATGTCTTTTTACAAAGACAAGATTTATTTTACCGCCTTTAAACAAAGTCGACTGCTTAGTATTTTTGACCCTTATAATCCTTCAAATTTCAATCGACTTGCTTTTTGGGAAGCCGGCATAAGGATGTTTAAAGACCATCCGGTTTTCGGTGTTGGGGATATTGATCTTGCTAATTTATACCGTCAATATAAACACCCATGGAATAAAGAAATTCAAGGTCATCTGCATAATAATTTCTTCCATGTGCTTGCTACTCTAGGGCTCTTTGGATTAATGTCAGTTTGCTTCCTCTTCTTTATGTATATTCGGATTTCTTTTAAGGTTTATAAAGAAAGAATTTCAGTTCCATTTGCTTCTTCTTTGGCGCTTGGAGTGATAGGATCTTTCTGTGCTTTTCTTGTTTCAGGTCTCACCGAATTAAATTTTTGGGATCACGAGATTGCGACACTTATTTGGTTCTTGTTTGGATTGAATTTCGCTTTATATAAGCTAACTAATAAAAGCAAATAAATGATTTCTTTAATGATATTTATAATTATCAATTTTCTGGAGCAGTTTTTATGGACACAGTTGCCAATAATAAAATATATGAGATTACAGAAAATCTCTCCACTGAACTTGATTATTCCATAAATGAAATAGCCGTTGTTCTGGCGGCAGGACATGGAAAAAGAATTAAATCCCATACCTCTAAAATGTTGCATAAAATATGGGGTGTCCCTACCGTCGAAAGAGTCTTTGATGCCTGTCGCAACGGAATAAAGGATATGAATTTTGTTGTTGTTGTAGGTATTAAAGCAGTTGATGTAATGGAGGTACTTGGCAGAAGAAAAGCAACGAATTACGCTTATCAGGAATTTCAGAACGGAACAGGACACGCTGTTCAGGTTGCTCTTGAAAAAATTAATGATAAGAAATTCGATGGTATTGTTTATGTCCTGCCTGGGGATATGGGACTTATTAACAAGGAAACCATGTCACAGTTTCGCAAGGATTTTATTTCCTCTCGAAGCGATATGATGGTGCTTACGGGAATTTATGAAGGGAATTCTGTAGAAAATTCCTATGGTAGAATAATAAGAGTTAAAGAGTTTGACGAAAATGGAAATCCTTCCGGTCAGGATAAGGATAAAGTAATTGAAATCATTGAATACAAAGATATCCTGGCTCTTCCAGAAGATAAACCGTATAAAATTAATTTTAATGGTAAAACATATTTGTTTTCCAGATTAGAACTTATTGAAAATAATGAATTCAATTCAGGCGTGTATGCCTTTAAATATAAAAAACTTCGAAGCCTTATTAATGATTTAACCGGTAATAATGCTCAGGGTGAAATTTATATTACCGATCTGATAGCAATGTTTAATAAAAACAAAATGACTGTTATGGCTGTTAGCCCCCGGGAACAACATGTTGTTATGGGGTTTAATAACAAATCTGTTCTAAAAGAAATGGAAGATGTTGCACGTAAACAGTATTATAATAAACTTAAGGATATCATCAGTATAGATGACCCTGACGATTTCTTTATCCACGAATCTGTAATTGACCAGATAATTGAACTCGACAAAAAGGGTATCCCCCTTGATATTACGATTGGCAAAGGGGTCCATATTGGTAAAGGTGTGAAATTAAATTACAATATTGAATTTAAACAAAATGTGGAGGTCTTTGGCTCTATATTTTTCGATCAAAATATTATTGTTTGGCAGAATGTTAACATCTCTGCTCTCCCTGGCCAGGTTATGAAAATTGGACGCGGTGTCGAAATACTTCAGGGTGATATTGTCAAAGGTAATATTGAGATTGGCGAAGGTTCGAGAATTGAATCAACAGTACGCCTTACTGGCAGCGATGAATTTCCACTTAGAATTGGCGCAAATGTACTAATAAAAGGAACGAGCTATATCTTTGGGTCTCTAATTGAGGATGGTGTTCATATAGAACATAGTGTAATTATTAAGAAAAAAGTAGAACGTCTTGTCAAGAAAAATGGTGCTTTTCAGCCGGTTAGGTTTTATTTGCCAATGCCAGAAGGGATAGATTCGATTGAGGACTTGTAAGCTATCTGTGTGATAAAATTTGCCCGAAATTAAAACAGCCTCTTTATAAGAGGCTGTTTAATGTAAAACCTAAATATTCTAAACTACTATTTTTTCTCTGATGCAGGTGCAGCAATAGCTAGCTTGTTCACATGTCTTGTTAAAGCGGCTTTTTTCCTGGAAGCATTATTCTTCGGTATTTTGCCCTTTACCGCACTACGGTCTAATAAAGCAACAGCTTCTTTGTAAAGTTTTTCTGCTTCGGCTTTATCGGTTGTAGCAATTACTTTCTTTATAGAAGACTTTATCCTGGATTCCGACATTTGATTTATAAGTCTTCTTCTTTCACTTGTACGAGTTCTTTTCTTAGCCGATTTATGATTAGCCATTAATTAATAACCTTTTATAACAAATAATAAAAATTGACTCTAAATATAGGCATTATAGGATTTGATGTCAACAACTACTTTATTAAATTTGTGCATTGGAAATTGATGAAAATGCTTAAAATTAACGAAATTTACTATTCTGTTCAGGGAGAAAGCACGAAAGCAGGTCTTCCTTGCGTTTTTATACGATTGACTTTCTGCAATCTTAGATGTACTTACTGTGATACTGAGTATGCTTTTACTCAGGGAAATGATCTTAGTATTGATCAAATTGTCGCAAAAGTGAAAGAATTCAATTGCCGCTTGGTGGAAATAACTGGTGGAGAACCATTATTTCAGGCAGAGACCATTCTTTTAATGAAGATTCTTGCTGATTCTGGCTTTGAGGTCCTCCTTGAAACAGGAGGTAGCCTTCCCATAAAAGATATTGATCCAAGAGTAAAAATAATAATGGATTTAAAAACTCCTTCCAGCGGTATGATGAAGAAAAATTTCTACGAAAATATTAAGTTTCTTAAGAGTTCAGATGAAGTTAAATTTGTTTTGGGAAATAGGGAAGATTATATGTGGTCCAAGGAAATACTTTCGAAGTATGATTTTGAGAAAAAATGTGAAGTCCTTTTTTCGGTGGTATTTGGGAAACTAAAACCCGTTGAATTGGTTAACTGGATATTAGAAGATAATTTAAATGTAAGGTTCCAGCTTCAGATGCATAAATTTATCTGGAAACCTGATGAAAGAGGTGTATAATGAAAATTGCTAAAGAGTTCTCATGGGAAATGGGTCACCGGTTACCCGAACATTTCGGTAAGTGTAAAAACATCCACGGGCATTCGTATAAAATGATTGTCGAACTGGAAGGCGATGTTGATAAGAATGGCATGGTCCTCGATTATTACGATTTGAAAAAAATTATCAACCCCTTAGTCGAAGAACTTGATCATGCTTTTCTCGTCTACCATGAGGATAGGGAAGTAATAGATTTCTTGAATAAACTAAATTCGAAAAAAGTAGTAGCACAGTTTCAGTCCACTGTGGAAAATATCTGTTATTATTTTCTTCATCGTATTAAAGAATCTAACCTTCCTTCAAATATAAAATCTGTTAAGGTTAGAATTTGTGAAACTCCCGATGATTATGCCGAAGAAATAATTGAGCTGAACAAATAATATGATTAAAAAGTTCAATAACCAACATAGTAATTTCAAAAAAAGCAATTCCCTGTCCCCTAGATTTAAAATGTTTATCGAATACGAGGGAACTCGCTATAGTGGCTGGCAGAAACAACAGAATGCCAAAACTATTCAGGGGACATTAATTAATATTGCTGAAGAGATTTTTCAAACAAAAAATGTTGACATTCAGGGTTCCGGTAGAACAGATAGTGGCGTACACGCTCTTTCTCAGGTCGCCCATCTTGATGTTAAGACAATGCTGGCACCAGAAATAATCCGAATGAAATTTAATGATTTACTACCGCATGATATAAATATTCTTGAAGTTCAAAAAATAAATCCTGGTTTCCATGCTAGGCATGATGCCGAATCAAGAAGTTACCTTTATCAGATATCAAGAAGAAGAACGGCGCTCGGTAAAAATTATGTGTGGTGGATTAAAGATAATCTTAATTTCGAATTAATGAAATTAGCCGCACTTAACTTCATGGGTATGCATGATTTTGTTTCCTTCTCTGATGATGGTAGAGATGAAAAGTCAACTAAAGTTCAGGTCGAAAATATTGAATTAATCCAGGATGGAAGCCTGATCTTAATCAGAATTACCGCGTCACATTTCCTGTGGAAAATGGTTAGAAGAATGATAGGCCTGTTGGTTGAAATTGGAAGAGGAAAACAAACTGAAAAAGATCTTCTTTCTTATTTGAATAAAAAAAGCGATGTCCCTTCTAAATTTACTGCTCCTCCTTCAGGTCTTTTTCTTGAATCAGTAATTTATAAGGACGAAGTTCATAATCGTAGCCTCACTCCTGTAATATCAATAAATTAAAGGATTATCATAATGAGAACTAAATCTTCAAATGAAATTGCAATGTTAAATAAAACTGAAAATGAGCAGTTAAATAAATTGCATTCCATTGTTACTGAAGCTTTAAATGAACAGCAGTTGATTCTTGAAAAGCTAAAAAACCCACCTCAGGAACTTCTAACTCGCGGTCAACTCCTATCAGATAAAGTTGCCCGTTTTGGTGGCAGCTGGTTCTTCATAATCGTCTTCTTCATTGTCCTTTTGAGTTGGATTGTTTACAATGTTATCGCAATTCAAAAACTTGTTTTCGACCCCTATCCATTTATTCTTATGAACCTGATTCTTTCTTGTGTAGCCGCAATTCAGGCCCCGATTATTATGATGAGCCAGAATAGACAGGAAGAAAAAGATCGCAAACGTGCCGAGAATGACTATCTTATTAATCTTAAGGCTGAGATTGAAATTCGGAATTTAAATCAGAAACTTGATCTTCTTATGGAAGAACAACTCCATAAATTAGTAGAAAGCCAGGTGATTGAAATGAAAATCCTGGAGGAAATAAATAAGAAACTCCAAATCCCAAAACCTGCAGGATCTGTAATTTCTTAATATTCATTGTTTTACTTTCCTGTTTTCATTTTACCTTTAACTGATAACAGGAAAGTGGCAACTTCTTACACTACAATAGATAGGTAGAAGATGTAAAGTACACCGAACTAACACTGAAGCAACACTGAACTGTGATTAATAACCGCTTTTTACCCTTATTTTATCGTAATTGCCATCTATTATAACCAACCCTTATTACATGGACCAAAGTCATTATTTTTGTTTCGGAGATATGGTTACCCTTTTATATATTTGCCAATTACATAATTATTATTGGAGTAGTTATATGAGAAGTTCCCTTTTCCTTCTGGCCTTTCTGTCAATTATTTTATTTGCGGCCTGCCAGAAAAAAGTAGAAAATAAAGTACAGGATGCAAATGTTCCTCCGGGCACCCGCATCGTTAAAGTAGAGGATAAACTTGATGCTGCCGATTATACTTACCTGCAGGTAAGTGATAAGGATAATAATAAATTTTGGATCGCTGTAACAAAAATGGATGCTGAAAAAGGTGATCTTCTTTATTTCACAAAAAGTATGGAGATGAAGAATTTTCACAGCAAAACTCTTAACAGAGATTTTGAATCAGTCCTTTTTGTTGAGGATGCAGTGAAAACACCTCATAATATGAACGCACCTCCATCAACTGCTAGAATTGATCCTCAAACAGCCCATTCTCAGGTAATGTCTACTCCAAAAGCCGATGTAAAAATTGAGCATCTAAAAGATGGAAAAACCGTTGGACAGGTTTATAGCGAAATGGATAAACTCAACGGCAAAACAATTAAAGTGAGAGGTCAGGTAGTTAAATACAATCCCTCCATTATGGATAGGAACTGGATCCATATTCAGGATGGTACTGGTTCCGGTAGTACTTTTGACCTCTTAGTTACTAGTAAAGACCAGGCCCAGGTTGGACAAATTGTTGTAGTCGAGGGAAAAGTTGCAACCAATAAAGACTTTGGGGCTGGCTATTCTTATAAAGTTTTGCTCGAAGATGCTATAATTAAACCCGAAAAAGGAACTTGATAATAGCTTTTATTTGCTCAACAAATTGAATTTCAACACTTACTTTTTAATCCCCGCAAAAACGGGGATTACCTTTTTTTTCAAATTATTTTTCAACTAATCCACCCTGTGATTTCTGTACCCCCAATATATTGGCAGTAATTTTACTTATAGTTTAATCTGCTAATCTCCTCCTTTTTCTTTATATTTAATGTTAAAATAGGCAGGGTGTATCCCTTCCTTGAAAAATCACTAACTAAAAGAAGGACTGATTGGTACTAAGATTATTAAAACTCATAGGCAGGAAATTATCGGGTAAAGCCTCATCAAAGAAAGATTCAACCTCCGCTAAAACCAAAGAAACTGACAAGAAAAAAAGTTTAGGTAATAAGAAAGAACTTGAAAAGAAAACGGGATACGGTGACCAAGTTAGAGATGGTGTAAGTCCCAATTATAAAGGATCAAATCCTCGTTTACCTGCAGTAAAATATTCCTCCGGGAAATACAAACAGAAAGATACTCCTCAGAGTAATAAACCTGAAAACAAAACTTCTCATCCTTCTAAAGCAAATCAACCGGTAAAACAAAATCAATCTGAAAAATCGCTTCAAACAGACAAACCTCATCATAATAGACAGCCGCAGTCTCCTAAAACTGTACAAGCTCCTAAAGATCTAAAACCTTTGATCCCATGGAACCCCAAAGAATTTATTGTCCCCGAAGTTGAAGGAAAGAAAAGATTTCATGATTTTGATCTCCCGCAGGAAATCATGCATGCAATCTTTGATCTTAATTTTCAGTACTGTACACCCATTCAAATGGAAATTCTAGCAAAAGCATTAGAAGGGAAAGATGCTATCGGCCAGGCACAAACTGGTACTGGTAAAACTGCAGCTTTCTTGATAACTTCAATGACAAGAATTATTAGGCATAAAGTCACCGAAGAACCCAATCCTGGTTCTCCTCGTGTACTCGTACTTGCTCCTACAAGAGAACTTGCTATGCAGATATCTAAAGATGCCCAGCTGCTGTCAAAACATATGAATATTAATATTGTAACCGTATTTGGCGGCATGGATTATAATAAACAAAGAAATAAACTTCTTAAACCAATTGATATTCTGATCGGTACACCTGGACGTATAATTGATTTCCTAAATAAAAAAGAACTCCATTTTAACAAAGTTGATACTTTAATACTCGACGAAGCAGATCGTATGCTCGATATGGGTTTTATTCCTGATGTGAAAAAAATTATTCGCGCATGCCCGCCCAAAGAAAATAGACAAACTTTATTCTTCAGCGCCACTATAAATACTGATGTAAGAAATCTCGCTGCAAGCTGGACAACAGACTCCCTTTCGGTAACTGTAGAACCAGAGGAAATGATTGTCAAAGGAATCGAACAAATAGTTTATATCGTAACTTCGCGAGAAAAATATTCGCTTCTTTATAATATTTTAATGAAAGAGAAAGCCGGCAAGGTTCTTGTATTCGTTAACAGGAGAGATGAAACTAGAGACCTGGGTAGAAAACTATACAGGAACGGCATTGATTGTGAAATTCTATCAGGTGAAGTCGATCAGCGTAAGAGAATTAAAGTTTTGGATAATTTTAAGTCAGATTCTTGTAAAGTCCTTATCGCTACTGATGTTGCAGGTAGAGGAATCCATGTTGATAATATTTCACATGTAATTAATTATTCCCTTCCTGGCGATCCCGAAGACTATATCCATAGAATTGGCAGAACGGCAAGAGCTGGCGCCACAGGAATTTCGATAAGTTTTGCAACTGAAGATGATTCATTCGTTATTCCGGCAATTGAGGATTTGATTGGAGCTGCACTCCCTTCCACATATCCTCCAGATGAATTATTGATTAAATCTCCCCCTTATGAAAGAGAAGCAAAGAAAACTGAAGCCTCGCAAAATCAGTATTCACACTCCCGCCGAAGGTACCCTGATAATAATAGAAAATAGTGAATCTTAGATCGGTGGCTTAAAATCACCTGTAAGTGCAACTATTTTCTTTTGTAAACCGTCTAAAAAGTTAATATTTTAAAAGGTTATATTATTATAATCTACTACGTTTAGAAAACTCTATACCTCAATTGTTTTTAATTTTAGGTGATCGATGAATTACAAAAAATATCAGAACATTATTGCTGCCACAATTGCCATAATTACGGGGATTGTATTTGCAATGACTGTTCAACCCTCGGTTTCATTCTGGGATTGCGGTGAATGTTCAGCTGCTGCTGTTTGGATGCAGGTTGCTCATCCTCCTGGTGCCCCTTTCTTTAACCTGATTGGGAGATTGTTTGCTATGCTGCCTACGGCTCAGGATATTGGGCTCAGAGAAAACTTACTATCTGTTTTCGATAGCGCAATTTCAGCAATGCTCCTTTTCCTTATAATTGTCAAACTGATTGAAAATTACCGTGGGAGGGAATATAAAAGTACTGGTGATGCTCTAGTGACTTATCTCTCCTCCGCAATCGGGGCCCTTGCTTTTTCTTTCAGTCATTCCTTTTGGTTTAATGGAACCGAAACTGAAATTTATGCAACAAATACAGTGGTCTTTATTGCTATTCTTTATTTCGGATTATTGTGGAATGAGAAAGCAGACAATAAAGATAACTTGAAATACATTTTCATGATTGCCTACCTTATGGGACTTTCAAGCACTCTTCGTATGTATGGCATTCTTGCTATTATTCCAATTATGATGATCATTATCGTAAGAAAATTTGTCGATGATGAAGATGAGTATAAAAAATCGACCTATATTTTTCTGGCTCATGCAGGTATTCTAATCGTAATTGCCTTTATGTTGTGGGCTAATGAAACTAGAACAACAGCGCCAAGCCCAGATGAATATAAAGCGTTTGATACAAAATTCCTTGTGACTCTCCTTGTTGCCAGTATTGTAATTATGGGAATATATAGAAAAAAAGTATTCAACAGAAATTCAATATATATCGCAATACTTTTTGGGGTCGCAATTAAATATATTATCTATCCTGGCGTTGTAAAAATGATCCCTCAGATGCTACAGTTGTTAGCAGGGGATAGCATCTCAACTGCAATTCTTCTTATTGCGGCAATTGTCGGTGTCCTAAGCTTTGCTATTTATTGGGGATGGAAAAATAAAAAAGAATATGTGTATATCGCCGCTATGTGTGTTATGTTGATTTTTGTCGGCTACACGTCATACACAACTATTATTATTAGAGCCAACCAGGATCCCCCGATGAATGAGAATTCTCCCAAGAATTTCACCTCTTTGATCTCTTATCTGAATAGGGATCAGTATGGAGACTGGCCAACTTTTGAAAGAAGGTTTTCTCCCGAACCCCATCAGCAGGGCATCTATACAAATTACTCAAGCGACCTTGAATTTTTCTGGCGATATCAGATGAATCATATGATGACAAGATATCTCCTCTGGCAGTATGGCGGAAGGGAATCATGGTATCAGGATTCAGGTGTTAATATGTGGCCGCTTAATTCAATTGGAAATGCTATAGGCAAACCATTCAATTTGCAGTTTGCTGGTGATTCAACAAATTCTTTCTTCGGAATACCATTCTTTATCGGCCTAATTGGAATATTCTTCCATTTCAGACGCGATTGGAAGATGGCTACCGCCTGGATGTTCCTTTTTGTTTTCTGTTCTTACCTATTCGCTTTCTACCAGAACCAGCAGGAACCTCAGCCTAGAGAAAGAGATAAATTCCTCGCTTCAATCGGACTTGTCTATGCAGTATGGATAGCTGTCGGTGTAAGAGAACTGATTGAACTCGCAAGAAAAAAATTAAACAAAGAATCAGTGGTTAATGGTGTTACTTTTGCTATTCTGGCCGCTGCAGTTCTGTTTATCCCTGGCCGTATGCTTCAGGCAAACTATAATCAGCATGACAGATCTAAAAACTGGATGCCTTGGGATTTCGCTTATGACCTTTTACAGAGTTGTGCTCCCCATGCCATCCTCTTTACAAATGGCGATAACGATACTTTCCCCCTATGGTACTTACAGGATGTTGAAGGTGTCAGACGTGACGTTAGAATTGCAAATCTCAGTTTAATAAATACTGACTGGTATATCTTCGAATTAAAAAACATGCAGCCCTGGGGTGCCGATAAAGTTCCTATTAGGATGAGCGATGACGATATCCATAAAATCCAACAGGTTCAATATAAAACTTCGACTTATAATCTTCCTGTTCCTCAGGAAGTATTTAAACAGTTTGGCTCAACTGATACTGCATTAATTCGTGCAGGAGCTTTAACATACACTATGAATCCAACGCTCAATTATGGTAATGTTACTGCAATTAGAGTTCAGGATATTATGGTAAAGGAAATAGTTGAAGCTAATAACTGGAAATATCCTATTTATTTCGCCCTTACTTGTTCAAATGATTGTTTCGACGGTCTCGATAATTATCTAAAACTTGAAGGCCTTGCCTATCGGCTTGTTCCCGAAAAGAAAAGAGGAAATCAGGATATGCTCAATGAACCAGTTATGAAACAAGAGCTACTTAACCCGGATCCGGGGTATAGTAAAAATTATAGCCCGAGGTTTAAATTTAGAGGTATAAATGATGCATCAATAGCATTTGATGATAATCAGGATAGACTCCTCCAGAACTATAGAATGGCATTTGCCCGCCTTGCTTCTTATTATCTACAGCAGAACCAGAAACCAAATGCTGTGGAAATTCTTGACAAAATGGACCAGCTAATGCCTTATACTATTAGGAAAATGGACTATAGGATTCTGTATGATGTAAGTAAAATGTACTATGCTGCCGGTGCCGTTGATAAATTTAATAAGATGGCAAAGGAAATAGAAACATCTGCTCTTGCAACTATAAAAGATAATCCGTCGGAGTTAAATTCTTATTACAACCCATACGAAATTTTGTTGGATGTCTATGATAAGACTAAACAATACGATAAAGCAATTGACATCCTTCGCAGTCTGCAAAACTTCTATCCAAACGATCCGGGTTTAAAACAGCAGATAGAAATGTATAAAGCTAAAATGGCTTCTAAATAATTTAGCTTAGCTTCAACCTTCGAGGTTTTCATAGACCTCGAAGGAGTTGCTTCCATTTCTCTGCACTTGTCCCTTGAAAATAAAAAAGCCGTCCATATGGACGGCTTTTTTATATAAATATGTCTTCTAAAGTCAGTTTATCCCAAATATGCCTTCAGGTTTTTACTTCTTGAAGCATGTCTTAATCTTCTTAAAGCAGTTTCCTTTATCTGTCTTACTCTTTCTCTGGTAAGATTAAGTCTGTCACCTATTTCTTCAAGTGTTGCAGAATGCTCTTTGTTTAATCCGAAATATAGCTTTATTACTTTGGCTTCTCTTTCACTTAACGTTGCAAGCGCTCTTTCAATTTCCATTTTAAGAGATTCATCCATTAAAGTGTAATCTGGAGAAGGCTGCTTTTCATCAGATAATACATCAAGAAGACTGTTTTTGTTTTCATCGTTTCCTGGTCCGAACGGAGCATCCATAGATACATGCCTTCCTGCAATCTGCAAAGTATATGCTACTTCGTCAACATTCATATCAAGTTCTGTTGCTAGTTCCTGGGCACTTGGCGTTCTTTCATATTCCTGCTCAAGATCCCTGTAAACCTTTCCCATCTTATTTAGTGCACCTACACGGTTAAGTGGAAGACGCACCATTCTTGATTGTTCTGCAATTGCCTGCATAATGGATTGTCTTATCCACCATACTGCATAAGAAATAAATTTGAATCCGCGTGTTTCGTCAAAACGTTTCCCGGCTTTAATTAAACCTAAATTACCTTCATTAATAAGATCTCCTAATGATAGTCCCTGATTTTGGAACTGCTTTGCAACGCTGACAACGAACCGGAGGTTCGCTCTTACCAAAGTCTCTAAGGCTCTTTGGTCATTCGCTTTAATCCTTTTTGCTAACTCAATCTCCTGATCGGGAGTAAGCAAATCAACTTTTCCAATTTCATGAAGATATTGATCTAAAGATTGACTTTCCCGGTTGGTGAATTGCTTAGTTATTTTCAATTATACACTCCTTACAAGTTATTTAAATATCGGTAACCCTTAAGCTCGATAAGAATAAAAACCGGCCGGAACATAGTCCGGCTTATACAAGTTTGGCAAAATAAGTAAAAATAAGATAAAAAAGAAGTTAATTATTAGTTTCCTTTTACTTCATTTGATTTAAGGATACCAACCTGTTTTTATTTTAACTTATTTAATTGGTTCTATTGTTCCTTTATATGGAATTTTTATTGAATAAGTCCTGTGATCTTTATTTATAAGCTCAATATCCCGCAACCAGGGGTTGTAAATTTTGAGTATTTTGTAATTAATACCTTTTTTTGCAGCAAAATCAGCAAGGTTTTCAATATTTCCTGAAATTTCCACAATATTACATTGTAAGGGCATATATTTCTCATTTTCCTTAATAAAGTAACCATATTTCTCAGGATTCTTAAGGATTTCTTTCATTGCTATTACACGCGCCATATACCGGGAAGTTTCCTCATTTAAAAGTAAATCGTAATAAGTTACTGCTTTTTGTCTTTCAAGTTGTTTTTCAACACCATTTAACCCCATATTGTATGAAGCCGCGGCCAATGTCCAGTTTTTAAATAGACCAAAAGCATCTTTTAGGTAGTTGCATGCTGCTTCAGTCGATTTTTCAACATTATACCTTTCGTCTATCTCACTGTTTATTTCAAGCTGATATTTTTTCCCAACATCCTCCATTATCTGCCAAAATCCTGTAGCACCTGCAGGTGACACAGTGTTGTACAATCCACTTTCAATTACAGCTACATATTTGAAATCATCTGGTATGTTATTCCTCCTAAGTATTGGCTCAATTACCGGAAACCAACGTGCCGCTCTTTTTATTGCAAGTATTGTAAACGAATTCCAATATGTGTTTACTATAAACTCTCTTTCCACCCTTTCGTATATATCAAAGCTTTCCTGTGGTACCCGTTCGCCCGCAAAGTCCAGATTTGGCGGTATAGTTGGTGAAAATATTCTCTGAAAATCACTTCCTGACTGTATTGGCACATTCTTGTCTTGTACAAAGTAGACATTAGTCATGATAAAGAATAACCCCACTGCAAGAGCAAAACCAGATAATGTATATAGATATCTTTGTATTATTTTTTCTTTGATGGGTTGTACTGCGTTCATATATGTTCCGAAAATGGTTGTTACTATATAAGAAAAAGGAAATAAAAGGTAAAGACAATTTTATTTTCAATCAGGATGTAAGTAAGTTTTAGTAAGAAAAATATTAATTGTTTGAGACTTTATTGGATAAAAGTATTCGAAATATAATAATCGTCCTGGTTTTTATTGTGTTGATGCCCGCACTTTTCTTTGCTGTATATGAAATAAATTCTTTGACTTCAAATGAGCAGATGATTGAGCGGATTTATAACAATCAGGTTGAGTCAATCCTTTATTCAGTCAACCAGTTTTCAGAAGATATAATCAATAGTTGGCGCTCACATCTGAAAATTATTTGGGAAAACAAAAATCGTACTCCCGTGGCTGGCGAAATTAAAAAATTCCTTCAGCAGAATAGTTCAGCCAATTTCATCTTTTATGCTGATAGTTCTGGTATTAAGACCTCATTTGTTTCATCTGTCAACTCCATCATTGAAATAAATAAATCAACACATAATTTGTTGGCTGAAAATCGCAATAAAATTGAGCGTCTGTTTGCATATACTCGGGAGGGCTATTTTAAGATTGAACCGTTGCATCTGAATAATAGTAATTTATCGGTAGTTGTTTTTATTATTGAAACAGCCGAGGGGAAAGAATTAGTAGGACTCGGAATAGACCCCGAACAGTTTGTCAAACAGGTCCTTCTACCTAAAATTCGCTCTGTTAGTCAGGACGAATTTATTGTCTCTGTATTTGATAAAGCTAATGGAAAAAACATTTATTCTTCTGAACCTGTGGATTTGGCTAAGATTCAGAATGAACGCCCTTTATGGCTCCTTCCGGATTATCACCTTGGTATCGCTCTTAAAGGCGGTACTATTCAGTCATTAGTAAAAGATAGAGCACAGACGAATCTCCTTTTACTCCTGCTTCTCATTGTTGTCCTTCTTGGCGGGGTATGGATTATTTTTAGAAATGTTAGAAAAGAAGTTGCGCTTGCTAAAATAAAGTCAGATTTTGTCTCAAATGTATCGCATGAATTAAGGACTCCCCTTGCCCTTATAAGTATGTTTGCCGAAACACTTGAAATGGGACGTGTTAAAAACGAAGAGAAGAAAAAAGAATATTACACTATCATTAGTCATGAAGCAGCACGGCTCAGCAAGATTGTTAATCGCATTCTTAATTTTTCTCAGGCTGAAGCAGGTAAAAGGAAATACAATTTTGCAAAAATACAGTTGAACGAAATTGTTGAAGATGTGTTTAATACATACCGCTTCCATCTTCAGAATAAAGGTTTTCGGTTTATAACCCAACCAGATGTTACAATACCTCTTATTTATGCTGATAAAGAAGCTGTCTCCGAAGCAATAATAAATCTTATCGATAATTCGGTCAAATATAGCCAGGATATCAAAGAAGTTGAACTCTCTACTGGTAAAATAGGTGAATTGGTTTATATAAAAGTGAAAGATTTCGGTATCGGTATCTCTGATAAAGACCAAAAAAGAATTTTCGATAAATTCTACCGGGTTGCTGGAGATAATATCCATAACACAAAAGGCACTGGACTTGGTCTTTCTTTGGTTAAGCAAATTATGGATGCTCATAAAGGCGAAATATCCTTACACAGCTCACCGGATAAAGGGAGCAGTTTCATATTAAAATTTAATCAATCCGACTAATTATTACACCGAGGTGAATTATGAGTAAGATCCTAATAGTTGAAGACGAACCCAATATGAGAATGGGCTTATGTGATAATCTTGAATTTGAGGGCTATGAGGTTGATTCTGCTGAAGATGGATCCGAAGGTCTTGATAAAATTCTGAATAATATTTATTCTCTTGTTATACTTGATGTAATGATGCCTAAGATGTCTGGCCTCGATGTATGCAGAAATATTAGGAAGAAAGGAATTAATACACCCATAATTTTATTAACAGCTAAAGGGGAAGAAATTGATAAAGTTCTCGGACTTGAACTCGGAGCAGATGATTATGTTACAAAACCTTTCAGTCTCCGTGAACTCCTTGCTCGCATAAAAGCAATATTACGCCGGGGGCAGGATTTAACTTCAGGTAATGGAACGGATGGACTGGTTACCATAGGGCGCCTTGATATTAATTTTTCAGCATATACTTCCTTTGAAGATGGCATTCCGGTTCAGTTGTCCCATAAAGAATATGAAATACTCAATTACCTTTTCCATAAGAGAAACGCAACTGTGAGCCGCGATGATTTGTTAAATGAAGTCTGGGGCTATGATGAAAATCCGACTACAAGAACTGTAGACAATTTCATCCTCCGGTTAAGACAGAAAATTGAATCGGACTTTAATCATCCTCAGATAATAATAACCGTACATGGTATCGGTTACAAACTTATAATTTAATTATCATTCTTCCGTTTAATTAGTTTAATTCTTTCATTTTTTATATTTACAACCATGTGCAAAATAAAACTTATATTACTTACTATTGTGCTTTTTTCATTGACTCGATCCTTTGCTCAGTCATTCCTTGATGCGGATAGTACTGGAGATGCATATAATAGAATCACTTCTAAAAAATTCGGTTATGAGACCCCCGACTGTATTCACCAGGTAAGACATATTTCTGAAGTCTGGGACAATCAGCTTAAAGAATTTGTCTTCACATTCTCTATTCACAGCAGAATCGACAACGACCGATGCCTAAATTTTGACCGGCAGAGAACTGAAATTAAAACTTCAAGTTCTTCTCCTGATTCTATGAAAGTATTCTTCGGCGAAACTCTTTATGAAAGATGGAAATTCCGGATCGACCAGGGCTTTAAACCTTCACCTAGTTTTTGTCACATTCATCAACTTAAAGCAGGCGATGGACCTAATGATGGAAAACCGCTTTTAACTTTTTCTCTCCGCCATGAGACCCCTGATAAATTTCAATTACTATATTATTCACCCGCTGGAAATGAAAGAATTCTTGCAGAGGTTGATCTTTCCCGCTTCCGGGGTGTCTGGGTCGAAGCCTTTGAAAAGTTTTCTGTCTCTGATACCGCATCATATTCTCTTGTAATCAAAGCTGTTGGAAGTGAAACGACATTGTTTGCCTACAATAATAATAACTTGGATTTGTGGAGAGATGGATCCACTTTTATTAGGCCTAAATGGGGGATATACAGAAGTCTGAATTCACCTTCCTATTTAAGAGATGAAGTGATCCGCTTTGCAGATTTTTCAATGGTTAAAAAAGATAGCGCTAATCTTCCTCCCGACCCGTCAAATCTGGATGCTGTCTCCCTGCCTGGGAACAGAATTAAATTGTCTTGGACTGTTAATTCCCCAAATATCGACCAGTTCAGGATTAATCGTTCTGTAGATGGATCTGCCTGGAATTATTTAGCTGTCGTTAAGGCTGGGAATTTAACTTATACCGATACTTTAAAACAGGATGGTTCATTTTATTATAAGATTCGCGCTGAGAATACTTACGGAAATTCATTTTATTCAAATGCCGCTGGTAGTACTATCTCGACTTCTGGAAATTAATCTTTTGGAGGTCAGAACTTCCATAATTAAATTTATTTCGTTTGGTCTTTTGGCTCAGTCGCTAATAACTCCTGCCTAATATTGTGTCGCTCGATTAAACCATTATCTTTGTTACAATTTGTTACAACTTCTTGACATTCGGGTGACATCCATGACAATTCTCCACCGTACATTTATTACAGAAATTTGAATAATTAATTTCTGAATTAAAATTAACGGAGGTCAAAATGAAACGTAAATCGAACTTAACAGCAGCAGTTTTATTGGTGGCTTTATTAATAAACTGCTCTCTTGCGTATGCAAAGTCAAGCTCTTTAGATCCTGACCTGAAAAGCAAAACCGCTTTAGAGAATCTGAAGAATGGAATAAGATCTGATAATGAAGGTCTAAGAAAAAGTGCGATTTATTTCGCTGGATATTACAGGATTTCTGAAACGGTTCCTGTTCTTACTGAAATAGTCAAAAATGAATCTAAACCTTCAACAAGAATATTAATTGCTCTTGTTCTTTACAGAATAGGGGACGAAAAAGGAATAAACCTTGTCAAAAATATGGCAATTAATGATCATAACCCTGACGTAAGAAGAATGTGCACATGCATATATAATGCATATGAATCCGGAAATTCTGGAGATTTAGCTTCCTTAACTGGATTAGAATAACAATTATGACACCACCTTTAAAAGTATCATCATTAAAAACTTGGAATTAGAAGGCTTGATAAATAAATTGGAATATATGAAATTGAATAATTATTTTGTTTTTCCCATAGCTGTAATGATCTTCTTATCAGGCCTTCTGTTTTCAGGTTGCCATATCAAAACCGGGCCAGATGACAACAATGATTTTAAGACTCAGGTCGACCTTAAAGGTCAATGGAAATTTTCAATAGGCGATGACCTCAAATGGGCCAAACCAGATTATAATGATGAAACGTGGGAAAACATTAATGTCCCGTCTCCTTGGGAAAATGAGGGCTTCAATGGCTATGATGGTTTTGCTTGGTATAGGAAACACTTCAAAGTATCCGGGGATATAAAAGGAAAAAGTATATACTTCTCCCTGGGAACAATTGATGATGCCGATGAGGTTTATGTTAACGGCAAAATGATAGGTCTCTCAGGTTCATTCCCTCCCGATTTCAAATCTGAATACGCAATTCCCAGAATGTATCCCTGTCCTGTTCAATTCCTCAACTTTGATAAAGATAATGTCGTTGCAGTAAGAGTTTATGACGATCAACTTGAAGGAGGAATTACAAGTGGTGATATATCAATCAAAATAATGGATGTTCCTCAACCAGATATCAGTCTCGAAGGTATGTGGAAATTTAGCATCGGCGATTCAATAATATATAAGGACTCGGATTTTACTGATAAAGATTGGAAAAATCTTTATGTCCCGGGCTATTGGGAAAACCAAGGCTTTAAGGATTATGATGGGTTTGCCTGGTATAGAAAAACCTTTGTTTTCCCCTCGGAGCTTAAAGATAAAAAAATAATCTTCCTCGCTGGAAAAGTTGATGACCTGGATCAGGTGTATATAAATGGGGTTTTTATAGGCTCAACTGGAAATATGGGGAGTGATTTCGGATCTGGAGTCAAATCAAAGCCAAACTTTGACCAGGAATATAAAAAATTAAGAGCTTATGTCATTCCTGATTCTGTCCTAATTCCAGGAAAAATAAATACAGTAGCTGTCCGCGTATATGATGGTTTCCTTAATGGGGGTATGTACCAGGGACCTGTGGGTCTTATCCCTCAGGAAAAATATACCAAATTTTGGCGTAATCATAAAAACATCTTTGGCTCAAAATAGATAATTCCCTTATTTTAATTCCTTCCCTGTATCTAACTGTCGTATAATTTTTATGCATTTGTATGATTGATAGGTAAACCCTAATTTGCACACCGTATTTTAAAATCAAGGAATAATAAATGAAATATTTAATCGCGTTTGTAATCGCTCTGTCTTTTTCCATGTTTGCTCAGTCCGCTGATACAGTCACTACTAATAGCGGGTTAAAATATATTGTCCTTAAAAAAGGAACTGGCATTCATGCCGATTCAAATAAAACAGTTGAGGTTCATTATATCGGCTCACTTACCGATGGTAAGATTTTCGATAATTCCCGTGATCGTGGTGAACCGATTGACTTTATCCTTGGAACTGGTCAGGTAATTAAAGGCTGGGAAGAAGGGATAGCTCTTATGAACGTTGGCGATAGATTTAAAATGATTATCCCCTCCAATCTTGCATATGGCGAAAAAGGAGCCGGAGGTGTTATTCCTCCAAATGCTACCCTTATCTTTGATGTTGAATTGATAAGTGTCAGTGCTCCCAAAATTGCAATCTCTGAAGCACTCCTTGAATATGTTATCTCTGATAGTATCCCCGCAGCTGTGAAAAAATATCATGAACTGAAAAAAGATCATTTTGACGAGTATAATTTCAAGGAAAGCCAGCTTAATATGCTCGGTTACCAGCTATTGCAGGCTGGCAGAACAGACCAGGCCATTGAATTTCTTAAACTGAATGCTGAGTCCTATCCTGAATCAGCTAATGTTTATGATAGCCTTGGCGAAGCTTATCTGTTAAAAGGAAATAAAGAGGAAGCAAAAAAGAATTTTGAAAAATCATTAAAAATTAACCCAAAGAACAAAGAAGCTGAAGATAATATTAAGAAGCTGAATGAAGCAAAATAATAAAGTATAAGCCAATAATTAAAAAGCCGTCTCAGTTTAATAACTAAGACGGCTTTTTGTTACTCTCAAAAGCTAGATTCTTATTCTTCCTCTAATGCCTTAGTCTTGAATCCCTTCATCATCCAGCCTTTCGCAAGTACTAGACCAATTGGGCTAATGATTGCTATAAATCCATATATCAGCCACATTGATTCTGTGTTCATATGTGCACCTGGAAATTTCTTAGGGTCAGGGCAATAGTTCATTAAAAACCAACCGGAATAAAGACTGGTAACAATCTTTGTCAGGAACCATGGGAACTGCCCTATGCCCATGTAAATACCTGTCATTCCCTTAGGCGCAATTTCTGCTACCCACTGAAGGAACCGTGGTTGCCACATTGCCTCACCAATTGTCATAATTATAAGATATGCAAATACAGTTGTTATGCTCGGCCCTATTGCCAATATAAATGTCGGCGATGCCATTACAAATGTTCCCACTATCATCATCTTATATGCATTCCGTTCCATAGTTAACGCTGCCACCATTGGCGTTAGAACAAAAATCAGAATTGGATTAATATTAGAGAAGAAATCGAAATATGTATGAACTGGACCCGAAAATGCACGCTCAAAATACAAAGGCAATGTTAGCCAGTTATGTGCAAATAATGTTTGCACCGGAATTAATATCAAAATAAAATAGAAAAATCGTGGGTCTGTTATAAGCAAAATCCCAAAAAGGAATAATGCTGGTAACCATAAATAAAACCAGTTCATGCTGAATAAATATTGAAGCACTTGATTTGAAAAATGAGGATCCTTATAGTACACTTCTTTCAAAATAGTTGCTGCTAACATAACTACCAGTATGATAGTCCCGATAATAGCTTCATTTTTCTTCTCTTTGATTTTCTGGCCTAGTGTATCTAAGAATACCTTTAACCCGTTTTCATCTTTGCTCTTTGAAATTATTGATACTGTAGAATCCTTAATAGCTTTCTTTGTCAGTATCAGTACTATTACCAAAATGCCTACAACCGTCAATGCCGCATATACCCAGAATACTCCTATAATTCCATATCCCATTTTCTCTCTAACAAGTGGTGATATTATTGCAGGAAGAAATCCCCCTAAGTTCATCAGCGCATATAACATGGCATATCCCATGGCTGATGTTTTTTCTGTTGTGAATTGCTTAACAGCTGCGTAACAAGCTGGTTGATACATACCGTATCCGATAACAATTCCCAAAATTCCACCCATTGCCATTAAATGTGTAGGGGACCAGAGTCCACCATTCATGCCAAAAACACCTGGTGCCATTGTCAAAAGAACCCTGCCGATTAACATAAAAACTAATGACCATAAAAGAGATTTCCTTATCCCGATTATGTCTACAGCAGCACCCAAAAAAAGCATGCTTAATGTTATACCTGCCGTTAGTATTCCAACCATATGGCCGGCATCTATATCATTCAAACCAACAAAATCATTAAAATAAATAACTAATAATCCCACGACACCAAAATATGTCAACCCTTCTAACAAATAGGATATGTTTATACCCCATAAAGCCCTTGATGCCTTAAAAAGATCTTTGAACGGTTGCGTAACTTCACGGTAGGTTTGTTGTAAGACCCCAACTTTTTCTTCGGGTGTGGTCGTGATTTCCTCGATTTCCATAGAATACCTTAATTAATTATTTATGCCACCAAACATAAACCAATATTGGCTAAAATTAAACAGAATTCTTTATCAGGTTTGAATTTTTAATAAGATCTAGAATTTTGGCTTCTATGTCTTTTCCCCCATTCTTGGCATACCATAAATGAAGCTTTTCAATAAAGGCTTTCTTTTCAATTCCTCTTCCTTTCAGATCATTTATTAACTGTTGAGCGGCCTTGGGTCGTGAACCCCATTGAAATATCTCGTTTCCTTCTTCATCAAAGACCACTAGCTTTGGAATACTTCTGGTCCCGTTTGTTAAATACATGTCCATAATTTCTGGGTTTGAATCTCGAAGCACTATTCTAAACTTAATGCTTTTGTTCAACGATGCTATTTTTGCAATATAAGGAAGATTCTGAGCTGAGTCCCCGCACCAGTTTTCAGTTATTACCACCCACACCTGTTTATCCTCAATTTTAGAAATTTCTTCCACAATTTCTGCACAGGGAATATAGCTTTTATCTATTCTGGACATCCTGTGCATATTTAATTTCTTTGTTTCAAATGCTTCCTTTTCTGTTAGGGTCATTATTTCAGTATCTACAATCTTTATCTCTGTAGAAGTCATTTCAAGATAGTTACGGTAATCCATTCCCGATACTTCTGCTGTTTTCTGGACAACTCTATTTGCCATCTTATTCTCTTTTATTTAATTCTGCTTAGTTAGATTCATTATTCGATATTTAGGTTCAGAATTTTCATTTCAATAATACTTTCGTCCTAAATCACATTTAATCACATCAGAATATATTTTTTGATTTTCAAGACATTGAATAATAAAATTTTATTATCTTTTATATATACTAATTCTATTACCAAATTAACTATACAAAAATAAAGATTGTTTAATGGATATTCAGACTAAATATTTTACTCCTGCTGAAGCCACTAAAACTTTACCCTTAGTCAGAATGATTGTTCGCGATATTCTCGCCGTTTCTAATAAAATTAAACTGAAAGCTGAACAACAAGGGGTTAAGGTAGATGAAGATGCTGATGTGAAAATAATGATAGAAGAGTTAAAGGTCTATTTTCAGGAAATAGAAGATCTCGGATGTTATTATAAGGATTGGGATTTTTCAATTGGTCTTGTTGATTTTCCTTCAGTTATTAACGGCGAGGAGGTATACCTCTGCTGGAGAAGCGATGAAGAAAAAATTACTTGGTATCATCCCATTAGTGAAGGATTTACGGGTAGAAAACACCTGCCGGAAGAATTTCTTTAATCCCTCTTTCCCGAATTTACTTAATCAGTCGATAAATCCAGATCTTTACTTGCTGTCGTGGTTTGCCCCGTTGCCAAATCTTTTAGATTCATAATAATTGTATATTTCCCCGGTTTATACGATGCATCAAGGTTAAATTGCGAATCAAGTATTATGTCCGGCACCTTTTCGCGGTCTATCTTATCTTCAGTTTTACTCGCTAACCCTTTAACAGTAACTCCACCTGGTTTAATTATATCAATTGTGTACGAGATTGAAGTCTTGAACTTGTCATTGCTCGTTTCCTGTTTGAACCCCTTTAATTTAGTGGAAATATTTACTTCCCAGGCGGAATCTAAATTGAACGCATATGTCGTATTAATTGATGCTTCAAGTTTTATATCCTCTTTCTTACTGCATGAGCAGATAAATCCCATTATTATAATTAACCCGGGAAGTAAATATTTCATTTGAACTCCTTGTTTATCCGTTCTTTTTCTGGAACTCTTTCATAAAATCAGCTAGGTCAGCACAGCCCTTCGTTGGGAATGCGTTATAAATGGAAGCCCTTAAGCCGCCCACTGACCTGTGTCCTTTCAGTCCGTTAAAGTCCGCAGCAGTTGCCTCGGCAATAAACTTCTTTTCAAGGTCCTCGCTTGGAAGTCTGAACGTAAGATTCATTAATGAACGGCTGTCTTTATCAGCATGTCCCTTATAATATCCGCCGCTGTTATCAATTGCGTTATAAATATGATTCGCTTTTTCAACATTAGTCTTATACATAGCATCAAGTCCGCCATTTTTAATAAGCCATTTTGTTACTAACTGTATAATATAAATACCGAAAACAGAAGGTGTATTATATAACGATTGATTCTCTACATGGATCTTGTAGTTCAGCATCGTATGCAAGGCATCAGAACTTCTCTCTAGCATGTCCTTGCGGATTATAATAAATGTAACGCCTGATGGTCCCATGTTCTTCTGTGCGCCTGCATAAATAAGTGCATATTTGTTCACATCAATTTTCCTGGAAAGTATGTCTGATGAAGCATCGCATACAAGCGGTACGTTACCGACTTCAGGTTCACTGCTCCATTCTGTGCCGAATATGGTGTTGTTTGATGTGTAATGTACGTATGAAGCATCCGGATCTAATTTAAGTTCTGACTGTTTAGGTATTCTCTTAAAATTCTCGGCTTCTGTTGTTGCTGCTACATTTACAGCCCCAACTCTTTTGGCTTCTTTCTGAGCTTTCTTTGACCATGCCCCGGTTAAAATATAGTCGGCTTTATTTTTAGGCGGCATCAAATTCAATGGTACCATTGAGAACTGAAGACTCGCGCCTCCCTGTAAATATAATATTTCATAGTCCGCACTTATTCCAAGCAAAGTCCTTAAATTCTGATTCGCTTCAGCATGAATTGCATCAAATGTCTTTGAACGATGGCTTATTTCAAGCACTGACATTCCCACTCCGGGAAGTGAAAATAAATTTTCCCGGGCTTCCTTTAATACGTCTTCAGGAATTATTGCCGGTCCGGCACTGAAGTTATATATCCTTTCTTTCATAGTTCTCCTTACATATATATTTATAAAATTCTAAATTAAATGCACTAACAATCCGTCCCTGAGCTTTGGTTCAAACCATGTCGATTTAGGTGGCATAATTTCTCCTGCATCGGATATGTTCATTAGATCATCAACCGCTACCGGATATAATGAAAATGCAACAGCCGCTTTACCGCTATCAACTAATTTCTCAAGTTCCTTAGTCCCCCGGATTCCGCCGACAAAATCGATTCTTTTGTTTGTTCGCGGATCATCAATCCCTAGAATAGGATTTAAAAGAAAATCCTGTAATACACTTACATCAAGTGTATCAGCTACTGATTTTGACAAACCTATCCCAGCCAATACTGAATCCTTTGGCTTCAATTCATACCATTGCCCGCCGATGTACATTCCGTAACTTCTCTTTATCTGCGGCTCTTTATTATCTGACTTTGAAACTGAAAATTTCTCACCTACACTCTTAAGAAATTCTTCTTCTGATAAACCATTAAGATCGTGAACTGTCCTGTTATAAGGAAGTATTTTTAACTGCTCTGCTGGGAATAATACCGCTATAAAATAATTATATTCTTCGTCTCCCTTATCCATTGGGTTCGCATCTTTTTTAACTTTCCTCGATCTTCCGGCACTCGCGGCTCTGTGGTGTCCGTCTGCTATATAAAGATTTTTTACCTTAGCAATTTCTTTTGTTACTACATCATTGTATTCATCAGGAAGAATCCATACCGTATGACTTATTCCGTCCGCTGATGTGAAATCATAAACTGGTTCAGTACTTTTCATGGTTTTATCTATTACTTCATTTACCGTGGTTACTCCGCGGTAAGTTAGAAAAACCACACCTGTTTGTGCTTCGGTTGTAATTATATGATTTGTTCTGTCATCCTCTTTATCCTTCCGTGTCTTTTCATGCTTTAATATAACGTTGTTATCGTAATCATCAACTGAAAACGTTGCGCATATTCCAACCTGAGGTCTGCCGTTCATTACAAGTTTATAAAGATAGAAATGAGGCTTCTCGTCCATTTGTAGCGGTGCTTCTTTTCTCAGCTTTTCTAAATTATCTTTCGCCTTGGCATATACTTCCGGTGAATATGCATTTACACTGCTATCAAAATCAATCTCCGATCGCGTAATTCTCAAAAAAGATAAAGGATTTCCGTCTGCAAACTCTTTCGCTTCTTCTCTGTTTACCACATCATAAGGCACACTTGAAACAACCGGCGCAGTCTTGGTTAAAGGTCTTAATGCTCTAAAAGGTCTAATTACCGCCATTCGAAAAAACTCCTGAAATAATATTTAAATTCTACCTCTGCTAAAATCCATAAAATATGGACAATTTTCCACGTAAATAACAATTTTCTTGAATATTATTTTCTTTCTTATTGCTAAAAAATCAAACAAACTGTATTTTGTACGTTACTATTTATTAGAATGGATTTTATTTAGTTCCGGTTGACTAAATTTTTAAGGGATTATTATTAATATCCCCTTCAATGCTAAAGGGTTTCCTTAATGAACGATGACTACAAATATGTTTTAACTAAAAAAGGCCCCCTGCTTGGTTTTATTGCTTCTCTTTCCATTATTATTTTTATCATAATCTCTTTCCTCTTTTCCTTTGAAATTGAAAAATATTCAGGATTAAATTCCAGAACTACTAATTTTATATTCTTCATCTCTCTGTTAATGGTGTTATTTGTGGCTTGGGTTGGCTGGGTTTATCAAATCCGGCAAAGAAATATTTACCGAACTCTCTTCCTGAAAGAAAAAGAACTTCATAATTCTGAAAATATTATCCGCCATAGCGAGTCAAGATTAAAAAGAGCTGAACTGGTCTCCAAAACAGGTAATTGGGAAATTCATCTCGATACTGGAATGGTCACGGCTTCTGAAGGTGCGGCAAGAATTTATGGAGTTAAAAAGAATGAATTAACTTTGTCTGAAATTAAAAAATTCCCCCTTAATGAATATAGAATGCTTCTTGATAAGGCTTTGAATGACCTCATTGAAAAAAATATTCCATACGACGTAGAGTTTAAAATCAGGAGTTCTGGAACGGGTGAAATTAAAGACATCCATTCAATTGCTGAATATGACAAAGATAATAAAATCCTTTTTGGGGTGTTTAAGGATATCACCGAACAGAAAAAGTCCGAAAAAGAAATTAGATTATTAGCCCACGCAGTAGAAAATGTCGGCGAATGTGTCTCGATTACTGATGAGGAAAATAATATCATTTTTGTTAATGATTCCTTCCTAAAAACTTACGGCTATAACAGAAATGAATTAATCGGAAAAAAAATAAATCTGTTAAGGTCCAGTGATAACATTGAGGAAAACCATCCTGAAATTCTTACTGAAACAATTAAAGGCGGTTGGAAAGGTGAAATCATTAACCGGAAAAAAGACGGTACTGAATTTCCTGTCTATTTGTCTACTTCTTTAATTAAAAATGAAATTGGAAATACAATTGCTTTAATAGGTGTCGCTACCGATATCTCTGAATCTATTATGAATAGAGCTGAGTTGATTAAAGCAAAAGAAAAAGCGGAAGAATTGAATAGACTCAAATCAAGTTTCCTGTCCAATATGAGCCATGAACTTAGAACTCCTATGATCGGTATCCTTGGCTTTTCGGAAATGCTTAGATCTGAAATTGATGACCCCGAATTGAAAAAAATGGCTGATTCAATTCACATTGGCGGAAAACGACTCCTTAATACCCTTAACCTCGTTCTCGCCCGTATTGAATCAAACAAAGAATTGATAAATATCGAAAAGGTAAATCTCTACGAACAGTTGTGCGGATCACTTAGAACTTTCGAAATTGCAGCAAAAAACAAAAATCTCTTCCTTAAATGCAATATAAACGATAAAAACATTTATGCCTTCTTAGATAAAAGAATTTTTGGCCAGGTTATTAATAACCTCATAAATAATGCTATTAAGTTTACTATCGAAGGCGGAATAACTGTTGATGCCGGCATTGAATCTATAGATGATAAACATTTTTGCCTCATTAAAGTAAATGATACCGGCATCGGCATTAGTGTTGCCGATCTGCAAATTATCTTTGAAGAATTTAGACAGGCAAGTGAGGGCATTGGACGATCTTTCGAAGGTACTGGTCTCGGCCTTACTATTACTAAAAAATCAGTGGAACTCATGAATGGAACTATCCATGTTGAAAGTACTCCCGGCAAAGGAACTACTTTTTTTATAAGATTCCCCGTACCATGCCCCCTTAATGAACCTGATTAAACCTATCTTTTCAGCACAGGAAAAAATCCTGTCAGCTCCTGTATTTCGTTAATTATAAAATCAGCTTTCTGTAAATACTCCCGACCAAGCGTCGATTCTACTGCCACACATATCATCCCGGCATTATGTGCCGACTCAACCCCTAAAGGCGCGTTTTCAATTACTACACATTCCGATACATCTAATCCAAGCGTCCTCTGAGCCGTCAAATATGGCTCTGGACTCGGTTTCGCCCGCTTAACATCATCTCCACTGATTATAAAATCAAACAACTTCTGATGCTCCTTGTCAACGGACTTTTCCATATTCTTCCTTGCACAGGCTGTTACCAATGCTGTCGTATACCCCCGCCGTCTCAACTCTTCTATCGTTTCAAAGGCATTCGGATAATATGTCAGCTTTGCTATCTCACGGAATAGACTCCGCTTATCCTCAATGAATTTACCGTGCTGTTCTACCGGTAACGATGCATTAAACTGCTTTAAAAGTAACGGCAGTATTTCGAATGAATTCATTCCCTCGGTAAGAAGTATGCTTTCTTCGGTTACACTTCCGCCTATCCCTTTAAACATTTGATCCCATGCAAGATAATGATAGTGCAATGAATCTACTATAACTCCGTCCAGGTCAAACAATATCGCCTTAATCATACGTTTTCTTTTATTAATGAGTGCGTAAAGATATTAAATTATTCCCCTTTAATAAAGAGGGAAATATAAAGCGCCTTCTCCCCAAAAATATCGTATTCCCTATCTTTTTCTAAAAAACGCCCCCAAAATATTCCCCAATAACCACTCTGTCATGATGAGGACTTTAAGCCTTCATTGTGATCAAAAAGAGCCACATGAGAGCCAGATGTGAGCCATTTGTGAGCCAGATGAAATGGGAGATTTTTAACTTTAGGTGGGCTATTGATCGCTATATTTCTGATGTGTCATACTTGTCTGCCATTCCGTCTTGCAAACAATAGTTATGACAGATTTTATTCAATTGGATTTCTCTATAATTCAAGTTTAAGTATCTGATCAATGTTTAACTAACATATAATCAATTACTATGCCAAACCAAATAACGTATTTTGATACTGAAACAACTAACTTCCAAATATTCTATTTTCTCCAAAATGAGAATTTCGGCTTCCCACACCTTTCCTTAAAATGAGAAACAAAATAATATACGTTACCTCAAACCTCCTGGCGGCTCTTCTGAACTAACATCTGCCACATTTTTATCTTCTTTCCAGATATTATCATATAATATCCGCAGGGTCAAATAAGAGGCTAATAATAAGATTTTGATTTGCGGATTAAGTATTTGCTCAAAAGCCCAACCCGATTGATTGCTTACCCTCCACCAATTAAATCCCCTTTGAGAATTCATTACACCATCTCCGAAAATAGTATAAAGAACTAAATCACCATATCCCCTGATAGCCTTTCCCCATAAATCATTTTTATCGGTTAAATAAATATCCAAAGGAATTGAAACTGCAACCATTGTAGATAATGCAGAATAGGTGTGCCATTTATTATTGATGTTAGGAACCTTAATGTCGTCTTGTTGATATATATCATCCAAACGGTATCCCTCTGAAATACCATGAAAAGCTCCGGCTAATATGCTCATGGGAATATCAGAATATTCAAGCTGAGCAAAACCCTTCCATGATATTAACATTATAATTAAAAGATATTTTTTCATTTTTCCTCCCACTCATTCTCACCAGGAATATCAAATTAATGCCTTAACTCATTGTGCTCACATTAAAAAGTTGTGGGTTATATTACAGCAGGGCCCCTATTTACCAAGCCAGATATATTAAAGTAACGTCAATGTTTTTATTATTCCAATTATTCCTTTTAATGAACTACTGAAATAACAAATAATATGCCATCCAAAAACAAATAAATTATTATATTATATTTGTTGTTTCAGTATTTACTTTTCAATATTTGAAAACATTATTACATAATTTGATCTCAACTACTGCTTTAATCTTGAAACATAACATATGAAGTCGAAACTTAAAATATTAACTCTAATTATTGTATCCGCCGTCTCATTGGCTGTATCCTCCTGTTCCTCTTCGCTGATGAATCTCCAGACTGCAAAAAAACAAGTGCAGGAGTATTATGAATCCGGCAAATATTCAAAAGATCTGAAAGAGATAATATCTACAGCCGAAGATCAGATAAATAATGTCAATCTTACGACCAATTCCGTGGTCGTTTTTGATGTCGATGAAACTGCTTTATCAAATTATGATGCGGTTACTAAAGTTCACTTCGGATATGTAGAATCAATGTGGAATGACTGGATAAATGAATCTAAG
>TBL_comb47_HYPODRAFT_10000260_pt1 | contig 69934 bp, 74 predicted proteins | sample TroBogypolimnion_40_FD_10682 | JGI IMG/M metagenome (IMG submission 10682) | reverse complement strand
CCAACCCCTCGCTAAACTTAGCCACCACCGTGCGGGCATCGGTCACCGTGGCGCTCACTAAGGTCGGAGCGATCGTGTCTTTAATGAAGGTGGGAGCGGCGGTACCCAGGTTGCCAAGAGAGTCTAGATCTTTGACATATAGAACAAAGGGGCCCTGAGGAAGATTGTTGAAGCCATTGATATCTTTGAACGCAAGTGAACCGCAACCGGAATAGTTCAGACCATCGGTGGAACAGCGAGGAGAAGTTCGTTTGGTGTCGGTAAAGCGGAACTGAGTATTGCCGTTAACTGAACTGCCGTCAGCGGGAACGAAGCCGGAGAATTGAGGGGCGGTACGATCGATATTGGCGACCGTCGCAACCGCGGTGCCGGTGTGGCCGACCGAATCAGTAAAGGAAAAGGTGAGAGTGCCATTGTCGGTGAAAGTATAGGTGCTGGCACCGTCGTTGTTAGTGATCGTAACCGGACGATTGAAGTTTGAGATCGTGGCCGTTACGTTGTTGCGGGTCTTGGCGGTCGTGCTGTAGGAGATGGTGCCGGTCGGAAGGGTGGTGTCGGTGCGGAAACTCGTGGCAGAAGTGGTATGACTATTCCCAGCTCGATCCAAAATAATCGCGTAAACATTGTGTTCGCCATCAGCTAAATTTTTACCTTCCGGCGACCAACTAAAACTATAGAGATCACCTGAGGCTGTAGTAGTGATGCCAATCGGGACAGAAACTCCGTCCAAGTAAAAAGAGACGGAAGCAATGCCCGAACCGCCCTCATTATCGGACGCTTGTGCCGTGAGATCGATTGTTGTGGTAGCTAAAAGATCATCTGGAGGAGAAACAATACTTCCTAATGGTTCTGTTGTGTCGGAATCCGGCGTCGTAGAGGTCGCGTCCGTTTCATTTTTAACCTGCACTAACTTTGGCGCCGAGGTGGCCATTTGCCCTTGTTCGTTCAAGGCCGTTGCGGAAAGTTCATACTCTCCGTCCAAAATACCTGACACATCCCAGTTGGCCGAATACGAATTATCCGAACCGGGCAAACCTATTCCGATAGTAGCGCGGGTTGAGCTATCAACTGGTGTGTAGTAAAAAATGACACTTTCAAGAGTTGATTCCGTATCACTGGCAACCACAGAGAGCGGATTGGTCACACCGGAAAAGGTACTGCTTGATACGACTATTTCACCTATGGTCAAAGACGGAACCTCTTGAGCCCTAGCACTTAGTCCAATAAAAAAAGCGCTAAAGACAGTCGTAGTCAGTAGCGCACGCCACAAAAATTTAAAACCGATAGTTGATCGTTGGTAGGACATACTTATTTATTAGCTTGTTGGAATTATTTTACCATATAATAGCTAAAACAATATCCTAGATGGTGCAAAACCGCCCAGAGCGTACTCTGAGCGGTTTTGTTTCAAAACTTACTTGGTTTTGGATTTTTTAGGTTTAGCAGTCAGCTGCTTCTTGATACTTCCCCAATGACCCTTCAGTTCCTTGGCCATTTGGTCGAGCTCAGAGCGATCAATATTTTTGACCGCCTGGTACTTTTGAGAAACTTTGTCAATAACCTTATTGTAAGCCTCCTCGGTCATCTCTTTCCCCTTCTCCATTTGGTCTAAAATTTCACCTTTCGCCTTAAGCGACCAGCCTTTAACAACTTTGCGATTCTTGGCGGCATTCTTGCCATAGAGGAAGTACGCTCCCGCCACAGCCGCTGCGGCCGCCGCCGCTATCCCCGCCACCAACCCTCCATTACCCGTTTTTTTCTTTGTTACCATATGATTGATTAGAACGATTTTAAAAATAATAGTCGATTTGCTTCTTAATTTTTACGACCTTTTCTGCGTTTAAACAGCTTTCGAATAAAACCAAAAACGCCAGAGATGGCTTTCCCGGTTTTCACGCTGGTCCGCATCGTAGAAATGTCATCAACTATCTCGCGTGTCTCTTTCTTGACGGTCTTGGATACGTCTTTCACGTCGCGCAAGATATTGATGAGATAAAAAAACGCGATCACGGCGCCAATGCCGATCGCGATCACTACCACCGAAGTGATAAAAAAGAAAATGTCTGATTTTAATACCGAATCCATACTTGGATTATATCATGTCTCTATACAGCATCAAATTTTACCCAAAGCGAGCTGAACCAGATGATCCAAAAAGTCCGGATAGCTGATTCCCGCGGCCTCCAAAGCCTTGGGCACCAAAGAATGGCTGGTTAGCCCGGGCAAAGTATTGGTTTCCAGGTAATAAATGCCCCGCGGAGAAACGATGAAGTCTGATCGAGAATAATGGCGGAGCCCCAGTTTTTGGTGCGCCAAAATGGCTAGACGAGAAATTTCATCTTTTTCGGCATCGGAAAATTTTCCAGGGCACAATATTTTCGTCTCTTCTGACTGGTATTTGGCGTCGTAATCATAAGCGCGCTTGGGCGGAGGAACGATCTCGGTCGGATAAAGAGCGTAAATGTCTGCTCCGCGCATTTTTTCTACTACCCCGCAAGTCGCTTCCTTACCTTTAACAAATTCTTCGATCATCACCTTGGGAGACACTTTCAGACATTTGGCAACGGCATCGGCCAATTCATGAGTATTTTTCACCACAAACAATCCGACTGATGATCCCCGGTCTGCCGGTTTAACGATATAAGGAGGGGAAAAGCGATTAAAAGCTTCACTGGCTTTCGTCTCCGGCGAGTCTCCCTCCAACACTGATACATGCTTGGGCATTTTCACTCCCGAATCCACCAGGTGTTTTTTTGAGTGAAGTTTGTTCATACCCAAAGCCGAAGATAAACTGCCGGAACCGGTGAAGGGAATACCAAGTGTTTCGAGCAATTTTTGAACCTGGCCGTCTTCGCCGTATTCGCCGTGCAGACATAGCAAGGCCACATCGATATGGTTCGGCAGATTTAGCGGATCAAGCGGGGCACCGCGAAAATGCCACACCCCGTCTTTGGTGATCAGAATATCTTCTTTTTTATATTGGTCGGGCAGGTTTTTAAGCACGCTCGCTCCCGTTTGAAGTGACACTTCGTATTCTGAACTTGGCCCACCACGCAACACTCCCACGCGAATCTGTGACATGTTTTTTATTATACATTACGTAACGACATATTGCCAAGTGTGCATAAAAAAACAGAGCTCAGCTCCGCTTTTTTATATTTTATATATCCTATTTAAGGTACCCTCTGATCTTTTCTACTACATCATCCAAAGTAAAATTAGCCTTGATCATAAAGTCATTGGCGCCCAAGCCTTTTGCCTTTTCGATATCCTCTTTCTGGCCCAGGTTGGAAAATACAATGATCGGAGTGGTCTTGGTGCCTTCGGTCGCCCGCAATTTTTCCAACACTTCAAATCCCGACATTCCCGGCAGTAATAGGTCAAGCAAAATAATGTCCGGGCCTTCTCCCGCCTGTTTTATGGCCACATCGCCATCTGAAGCAGTAAGAACGGTAAAACCTTCCCCTTCAAGCCGTTTGGCGGTCAAAGAACGTAAATATTCGTCATCCTCCACTATTAATACTTTCTTGCCGTCTGCCATATATATTAAATTATATTCAGTAATAAAGGTTACCGTTTTATTATATCAGGCCGAAATCGGAAGACAAGCCTTACTTCTGCTGTTTCAACGGTAAGGCTAAGTGGAAAATGGTGCCTCCCCCAGGAGCGTTCTCATGCGATAGCGACCCGCCATGCTTTTCAATTATATCCTTGGATATATATAGACCGATCCCCGAACCGTCTGGCTCGATACGAATAGCATTACCTGCCCGGAAAAATTTACCAAAGATCTTGGACTGATCGCCCGCCGGAATACCTATCCCGGAATCGGTAATTGAAATATCCACCGTTCGGCTGGCCGAATTGATATTTTTATCAGATAAAGCAACCGTTACCCGCCCGCCCTTCGGAGTATATTTTACGGCATTATCGATCAAATTTTCCAGCACAATCCGCAACTTGCTTTCATCACCCTCGATCGGAGGCAAACTGCTCGATGGAGGTTTGGTCACCACGATTTTTATTTCCTTGCTCATGGCCTGATTGGAAAATTGAGAGACAACATTATCCAGCAGTTTCGAAAGATCGAAAGAGGCAAACTGATACTCCACCTGTCCGGTCTTCATCTGATCAACATGCAACAGGTCGTTGACGATCTGGATCATACGCTGAGTACTGTCAAAGCCCTTGCCCAAAAATTCTTTTTGTTCAGCGGTTACCGGGCCTAGCTGGCCCAGCATGATCATGTCAAACGTCCACTTGATCGCAGACAAAGGGGTACGGAGCTGGTGCGCCGTAACCGCCACAAATTTTGATTTCGCTTCCTCCAATTCCTGCAAGTGTTGGTTAGCAGTCTCCAGTTCATAATCCTTGGATTTCAACGAACGTTCATCTTGCTCCATTTGCCGGTTCTTCAATTCGAGCGCCTTCACCTGCGTTTCTTGGCTGGCCGAGACCTGCGCCAGCGCTTTTTCCCGCTCGCCGATCAATTTGGCAATATAGGTTGAGAGAGACCCAACGAACAAGTATGACAAAGACAGGATAAGCGACCAGGTAAAGATTGTGTTTACATCAATTTGCGACGAGCGCCCACCCGCCTGATCGATAATAACAGAAAGAAGACCCGAATAAATAAATATCGCCAGAGCGTTTTGTATCACGCCAATCAAGATCGACACGATCAACGGCCCAAGGTGGCCGAACAGAACGATCGACTCGATGATCGGGATGAAATAAAGCGCTGAAATGATGATGCCCCAGCCCGGCAGATCATAAAGGAACAGACTGATCAAGCCGATCTCAACGGCGATCTGCAAAAAGGACAGCCAATAAATATGTTTGTGCGCTGTTTCCAAGTCGATCATCCGTGAAACAACATAAAGGAGAGTATTGCCCAACAGGGCTAAAATAAAAACGAAGAAAAGGGGGCGAAATAAATAGCCTTCGGCTGAACCCCAATTTATAGACATAACCTCTCGCCATTTTAAGGAAAGCGAAATAACGGCAATTGCCGCAATATAAAACCATCGGGCTTTGATCACCCATTCGTTGGCCGCGAGTTTGAAACTCACGTTGTTGGTCATTAAAAATAATTATACTACCTTTCCGCGAACTTGCCTGTGGAAATGTATGGCGAAGCGATGAGCTTCGCTGTTCGCTAAAATAATTTCTCGTTCATGTTCGCGAATTATTTTTTTTACTTCGCTCCGCTGAAGCTTTCCAAGTGAAGGCGAGTCACCCAAGATTTCTCGCGCGCGATGAAACTCATCCTTCACCACACTCACCGCCGGGATATCCAAACCGAGCGCGGTCAAAATATTTTGTCCGGCTTTAAGTTGCGCTTTCCCGCCGTCCAGGACGATAACCTGGGGCAAGATCCATTCATCGTGATTAAACCGGCGCGATAAGATTTCCTTTAAATTTTCGATGTCATTAGAAACATCCTTGCCCTTCCCCTTGATAGTAAATTTGCGATACGAACTTTTGTCCATTTCTCCATCGAGCACTACGGCCATCACCCCCACGGTATCTTTACCGGCCAGATGGGCAATATCATAAGCCTCGATTCGAAACAGCCCTTCCCTTTCCCGACTATTGCGATATTTTATCAGGGAAATATCTTGAATATGATTAAGGGTGAAAATTTTCCGCTTCAACTCCCCCGCTTTTTCAAATTCTTGTTTGCTGGCCGAAACTTTCATTTGCTTTTCCAGATCTTTAACGATATCTTTTTTCTTGCCTTCAAACAAACGCTTAAGATTTTTTATCGTCAGGTCATATTCACTCGCCGATACGTTACCGCTACAAACTCCCGGGCAAAGTCCGATCTGGGCATTGAAACAGGGCTTGCCGGAATTCGGCACGCATTTATCTCGATACGGAAATATTTTACGGATTATTTTTAGCGCCTCTTTCAATTCACTACCCTGAGGAAACGGGCCGAATTGATATTTAATTTGTTTCGCCAATTCCTCATCTTCACGTAATTGTTTTCCGCGCACCAAAAGTACCCGCGGAAATTCCTCTTTGGTGATCACCACAAAATTGAAACTCTTATCATCTTTCTCCCGAATATTATATTTCGGGCGATGTTTTTTGATCTGGTCAGCTTCCAAAATCAAAGCTTCCAAAACTGAATCGGTTTCAATGAAAGAAATACTATCTGCCAATTCCACCATCGCAACGATCCCAGGTCCACGTGCCAATCCCAGGTCCGCGCTAAAATAGCTCCGAACCCGATCAGATAGCGAAGTAGCTTTGCCAACATAGAGGATGGTTTTCCCCTGTTTGAAGAAATATACCCCGGGTTTGTCGGGCAAATTGAATTGTTTTAAATCGCTTAATTTCATATTTTAGGGTCTTGACCCCGTAGTGAATTTTAGTCTCGGCCTTTGGCCCGTCCCGCATTAGCGGGACAAGACTAAAATCTACTACGGGGTTGACTTACCATAATTTAGATTATATATTGAAACGAGAAAAACTCAATTCCCCACACCAAATAAAGGAGGCAAAGGGCCATGAGCACATCCAAACAAGGCAAGGTCGTAGTTTTGCCAAGTGGCACGATTTGCCGCCTTGACGAAATTCTACAAAATGGTTTCTGGAAGACAACGACCCCGACAGACCATCGACTCGTCTTTCCCAAATTCCGCCGGGCCACAAGACCCGAACGTCGTAAATTTTTACGCCAAATCACTCTGTGAATTTAAAACGATCTTTGAAAGGAGTAATGTTCATGATCTATTTTAGCTTAGGTTTGTTTGTGTGGCTTGTGCTTGGCTGGCTGGGAATTCTTATAATTGCTGCCACGTACAAGATCAGCGGTGAACCTCTTTATGATCTAAGAAATGACGGGGAACATTTCTTTATAATCTTTGGAGTCTTCATCTTTCTGGGTGGACTGGCCGGGCTAGTCATGGAAAGAAAACACTTAAAACCTGTTCTTTAAAGGGAGGAGAACGATGAAAGACAAAATCTGGATACAATTCTGGAAAACAATGATTCCCTTGACGACAATCTTGGGCCTGGGACTTTGGCTCGTATACCGATTCGACAAGCCTCAGCACTTTTTTCCCATCTATGCCGCTTCCGTGCCAGTAATCCTCGGAGGTACGGCGGCGTGGATCACCTCCAAGCGGATTGCTCTGATCTTCCAAAAACCGACCGATGATTCCAATCCTCGTCGATCCATGTTCCGACGACCTCCGGCCTTTCGCCGGAGGCCCGATTAAATTCGGATTATCAAGAAACTCCCGACCCCTCGCTCCTTGCGCAGGGGTCGCTTTTTTTACTTTATTTCTTTCTCAATACTCTTCGTAGATACTTCGCGGTATGCGAATCAAAATTATTGACGACATCTTCCGGCGTGCCTTTCGCCACGATCTGCCCCCCCTTGTCGCCACCGTCGGGGCCCATGTCAATCAGATAATCGGCATTTTTGATCACATCCATATTATGTTCGATCACCACTACAGTATTTCCTTTCGCTACTAACTTTTGCAAAATATCCACTAAGTTTTTTACGTCTTCATAGTGCAGACCCACCGTCGGCTCGTCTAAGATATAGATACTTTTTTCCACGTGCGGACGATAGAGTTCGGAAGAAATTTTTACCCGTTGCGCTTCCCCACCCGATAAAGTGGTTGCTGATTGGCCTAACTGCAAATAGCCCAAACCGACTTCGTTTAAAGTTTTTAAGCGATCATTGATCTGCGGAATATCTTTGAAAAAGGCCAGCGCTTCCTCAACGGTCATCTTCAGCACATTAGAGATATTTTTATTTTTATACTTCACTTCCAGCGTTTCTTTTTGAAAGCGCAAACCATGACAAACATCGCATTCCACATACACCGTCGGCAAGAAGTGCATTTCCACCGCCACCATGCCATTACCCTGGCAGGCTTCACAGCGTCCGCCCACCACATTGAAAGAGAAGCGGTTCGGCTTCCAGCCACGCACGCGCGCCATTTCACTGGAGGCAAACAAATCACGTACAAAAGTCCACGCACCGGTATAGGTGGCTGGATTGGAACGCGGAGTCCGGCCGATCGCTGACTGATCGATCATAATGACACGGGAAAGATACTCCGTACCGGTAAATTCTTTCACGTTATAGATCTTATTCGTCCGCTGGCGTTTCTCCAACCGGCCCTGCAAATTTTTATACAGCAATTCATAGACCAGCGATGACTTGCCGGAACCAGACACGCCCGTCACGGCCACCAATCGGCCAAGCGGGATATCCACATTCAGGTCTTTGATATTAAATATTTTTCCACCCCTAATTCGCAAGACACCCTTGTCGCCCGTCCTTCTTTTTTCCGGGATCGGAACATTTTTTTCACCGCGCACATAGTCCACAGTCAGTGAATTGAAAGTATTTTTCTTGGCCGTCAACAATTTGTGCGTCTCGTCGGCCACCACCACTTTCCCGCCATGAATACCAGCTCCCGGCCCGATATCTACTAAATAATCAGAGGCTAAGATCGTGTCTTCGTCGTGTTCCACGACAATAATGGTATTGCCCAGATCGCGCAGGTCCTCCAAGGTTCTGATCAACCGATCATTATCATGCTGATGCAAACCAATTGTCGGTTCATCTAGCACATATAAAGTGCCCACCAGACGAGAACCCAGTTGTGAAGCCAGCCGAATGCGTTGCGCTTCTCCGCCGGAAAGCGTATCGGCCCGGCGATCAAGCGCGATGTAATTCAAACCAACATTAAGTAAAAATTTCAGACGAGATTCGATCTCGCGCAAAACCACCGAAACAATTTCTTTTTCTTTAGCAGTCAGTTTAACTTTGGCGAAAAATTCATCGGCGTGTGAGATCGACAGATTGGCCACTTCGACAATATTCATTCCGCCGACACGGACATGCAAGGCTTCCGTGCGCAAACGCTTGCCTCCGCAAGTCTCGCAGGGCTCGTCGCTCCAAATGTGTTTTGTTCCCAAGCCATGACAGGCCGGACAGGCGCCGTAGGGAGAATTGAATGAGAATAACCGGGGTTCAATTTCCGGAAAAGAGAAACCATCGATCGGACAGGCGAATTTTGACGACATTAGAAATTGTTCATCGCCTATTTTAATGCGCACCAAGCCTTCGGACTCTTTAAGAGCTCGTTCTACTGCTTCCGATAAACGCTCGTTGGCCGAATCAGCCACAGCTTTCACAACCGATACTTTCACCTTGTTCGAAGCCTTAGGAGCCGAATCATAGGCCAATTCTTTAACAGCAATTTCATCCACTAGCACGTCAATTTCGTGCTTAGTCGTTTTGGCCATAATGATTCGCTCGCGCAAATTCTTACGATTGCCATCCAACAAAATTTCTTTGTAACCCTTATCAAGCAGGTCATAAAGCATTTGGTAATACTCGCCTTTGCGTCCGCGCACTAGAGGAGCGTAAATTTCGATCACCTTGCCAGATGACGCCGGATGTTTTTCGATCTCGTCGATTTTTGTTTTCGTGAAATTTACGATCTCTTCATTGGAAAGTTTTTTGATCTCCGTCCCACACACCGGACAGAATGGATGGCCGACACGCGCGTACAACACACGGAGATAGTCATAGATCTCAGTAATGGTCGCCACAGTCGAGCGTGGATTTTGCGAACGGGATTTCTGGTCGATGGAAATAGCCGGCGAAAGACCGGTGATCTCGTCCACATCCGGTTTCTGCATCTGCTTCAAGAACTGGCGGGCATAGGCCGAAAGAGATTCCACGTAACGGCGCTGACCCTCGGCAAAAATAGTGTCGAACGCCAAAGACGACTTGCCAGAACCGGAAAGCCCGGTGATCACCACCATCTTATCGCGCGGAATCTCCAGATCGATATTCTTGAGATTGTGCGTCCTCGCGCCCTTTATTTTGATCGTTTTTTCGTTCATAAAATACTAACTGTTTTTATACCGCGAAACGCCCTATGGTTTGGCCATAGGGGGGGCAACTGCGAATTTTCTAACCCTCGCATTATATCACGCCCAGCAACTTTTAACCAGACCTGATATCAAGATCCCGTCTTAGGAGTTCACTTAGGCCAAATAAGCCAAATTTGGACACTAAGACCGAACAACATCACAAGGGTTAATGCAATAATAACTATTGTTAAAAATATCATTATCGACGTTTGTCGAGATGTTTTTGCATTATAATCTGCAGTATTTTCTTTGAATTGGTTTAGTACTCTGGTATTCTCTTTTATCGATAAATCTAAATTTTTAATTTTGTCACCCAGATGTATCTGTAAAACCGCTTTGGCCATAGCCTCCGGAGCAAGATCTCTCGTATTATCACCCACGATAACGACCAGATCTTCATCTGATTTACTTAAATACTCTTCAACTTTGTCCTTACTAGGCATGAAGATAACAATCGAATATCAAATAATTCTTTCACTCTACTTTATCCATCTGCCCTTCTCATACTTGATTATTCCCAATTTCATTAGAATAATCAAAGCAACCACCCACCCAGTGAATTGCGCCCAACTTATATTCACACCAGCAGTAAAAAACACAAATAAGGACATCGCTGCATCAACGAGCACTAACACGGCTGATACAATTAACACCCACCTTAAAATATTTTTCCAAACAGGCCTCTTTTTTACCTCATTATTTGACATCAACTTTTGATTCTCCATATATTTAAAATAAAGTTATTAATCCAAAGATCATACTTAACAATAATCCAACCGTGAATCTTTGCAAGAGGCTAAAATTTTTAATTTCTGATTTTCTCCAACTCCCGGATCTCATCCCGCAAGATCGCCGCCGTTTCGAAGTCGAGCTCTTTAACGGCTTGGGACATTTGTTTATTTTTATCTTTGATCAGTTTTTTCACCTCCTTCGGTTTTTTATCTTTCAGTTCAACGGCCAGCATCGATTGAATGGCGCGATCACGATCGGATTCCAAACTCTTGGTAATATCACGGATCTCTTTAATGATCGTCTGCGGAGTAATGCCGTGCTTTTTATTGTATTCAATTTGGATTTTACGCCGACGATTGGTTTCATCGATCGCCTTTTGCATCGAATTGGTCACCATGTCAGCGTACAAAATTACCCGACCGTTTACATTACGCGCGGCTCGGCCAATCGTTTGGATCAGCGACACTTCCGAGCGCAAGAAACCTTCCTTGTCCGCATCTAAAATACCGATGAACGAAAGTTCCGGCAGATCCAATCCTTCGCGCAATAGGTTGACACCCACTAAACAATCGAAAGTCCCACGGCGAAATTCTGTCAGGATCTTGATGCGCTCCATCGTTTTGATCTCGCTGTGCAAGTATTCCGCTTTTACCCCTTGCTCTTTTAGATAGGCGGAAAGATCTTCGGCCATTTTCTTGGTTAGCGTAGTAGCAATGACTCGGTTGCCATTGGCAATTTCTTTCAGTGATTCAGCGATAAAATCTTTGATCTGGCCAGGGAATGCGCCCTTTTCAACCACTGGCCTGATCTCTAGCTCCGGATCGACAAGACCCGTCGGACGGATGATCTGTTCTACTACCTGTTCGCTATGTTCTTTTTCGTATATTCCCGGAGTAGCGCTAGTGTAAACAGCTTGCCCGATCTTTTCTTCAAATTCATAAAACTTCAGCGGGCGGTTATCGAGCGCACTCGGCAAGCGAAAGCCATATTCCACCAAATTTTTCTTACGCGATTCGTCGCCGGCAAACATTCCGCCAATCTGCGGAATCGACACATGCGACTCATCAATGACAGTCAAAAAGTCCGGCGTTCCATCGGCTTTATGCGGAAAATAGGACAGCAAAGTTTCCGGCGCTTCACCAGCAGGCCGGCCGGAGAGATGGCGGGAATAATTTTCTATCCCGTTGCAATAGCCGATCTCCTCGATCATCGCCAAGTCGTAGGTGGTGCGCCGTTTCAAGCGCTCTACCTCCAAGAGCATCCCCCGATCTTCCAAAACTTTCAGCCGTTCATCGAGCTCCAGTTTGATCGACTTCATCGCCCGTTTGCGATCTTCCTCATTGGTTATAAAATGTTTGGCCGGGAATAGGAAGATATCAGTGTGTTTTTTCACAATCGTTCGCGAGATCGGATCGATCTCGGTTATTTCCTCGATCTTGTCGCCCGACAATTTGATATCAAAAATTTGTTTTTCGCCCGGGGGCATGATTTCCACCGAATTGCCGATGGAGCGGAAAGTGCCCAGCTCCAGATCGGCGTTGGTCCGTTCGTAGAAAATATTCACCAGCTCGGTCAAAAGCTCAGTGCGCGACATTTTATCGCCCACCGCCAATTTTAAATGCTCCTTCAAATAATCTTCCGGTGAACCTAAACCATAGATACAGGAAACCGAAGCAACAATGATCACATCTTTGCGGGTCAGGAGGGCCTGAGTGCTCGCGTGGCGCAAGCGTTCGATCTCTTCGTTGATCTGCGCGTCTTTCTCTATATATGTATCTGTGGCGCTAATATAGGCTTCCGGCTGATAGTAGTCGTAGTAGGAAACAAAATAATGCACGGCATTATTTGGGAAAAAATCTTTGTATTCTTGCGCCAGCTGAGCGGCCAAAGTTTTATTGTGGGCAATCACCAGGGTCGGTTTGCCCACCTGAGCGATCACGTTGGCCATGGTAAAGGTTTTACCCGAACCGGTCACACCTAAAAGCGTCTGATGTCTCAGACCTTTTTTCAATCCCCCGACCAGCTTCTTGATCGCTTCCGGCTGATCGCCTTTCGGAAGAAACTTTGATTGTAGATCGAAAGTGGGCATGTGTTTTTCTAGAAAAGTAAATTATAACACATTTTAGATATAATGGAAACAAAAAGAAAGAGCCGGTCCAATCCATGGACACGGCTCTTATGAAATCGCGATCATTCTCGCCTAGCAGATGACCTGACAGCGATCACTCGGACGGCCTTGTGGCAGTGCGGGCAGTTCGCGCCGGAGACGCGACCTATTTTCCAAAATAATGAAGATCTGTTCCCCTGCTTCGTCGATGGAAAGTTCCGGGCTTTCATACCTCCAAACATCCATCACCCGAACGAAGATCTTCTCCCAATCGGTCCCCAGCGCCGGAACAGAGGCTTTCCGAGATAGTATCGAATAAACTTCTTCGATCATACGAGTGATCATTTTCTCGTCAACCGGATGACAATTGGTCCAGCTTTCGGCGTCCCGGCAAAGTGCGATCCACAAACGCAGGACCTTGGCGAAATGCCGAATTTTGGGCTCATAGCCCGACCTTGCCCCACTAGCTTCGGTCAGAAGTTCGATCAGTCTTCTTAACGTCATCATTGAACAACTTCTCCTCTAAAATATAGCTACTTTTTGCAACTTTTCCAATAGTAACATATCTACAGTTTTTGTCAATTAAAACAGGGAAAAAGAAAGGAGGACCAGGGGTCCTCCGACGAAAGATGAGCAGTTCAAATTGAAGAAGCGGTCAAGGGGCGGGTGGCAGTTGCAGATACTGGAATCCACAATTTTCCGGCAGCCGGCCGAGTCCGTTGATCGGGCGGGACCCACCGAGCCGTTCCAGACGCGGATCAGGATCCGAAGCGAGATCGAAAGACGCCTCGCAAGCCGCGATTCGACCACGACCGGTCTTTTCGTGCATCACCTCCTTGGGCTTCGGTGCTGCCGCCGGCTGATTGCCCGGAAGAGAGTTTTTTGGAAACATCCGGCGAAGCTCCATAAATCTCTCAAGAGACATCCCTTTTACACTCATTAGAAAGACCTCCCTAGATGTAGACTACATTTTCAAAAAATATTCTACCACAGATAAAAACAAAAGCAAGGTGATAATCTTCCGGCAGAAAAAAGGAGGACCAGGGGTCCTCCTTGAAAATGCACAAATATCATTCCATCTCCATCATGCCTTACAAGGCGCCCGACCCGTCCCATGGTTCCATTTTATGCTTTTAGAACTGTGTCTTTTGGTGGGCAGGGCATAAGGGACAAAATATTCAGGCTTGGGGACTGTTTTAGGAACCGGGGCCTCGGGATGAAAATGGCCCTTGTCGTCGATAAACCCCGTCCGATGAAATTCCCGCCTGATTGCTTCCAAAACCATATCCCGGTCGAACTCCAAATAATCTCCGGGTGAAAAATTTTTGTGGGCAATTACACCTGGACGATCCAAGCAATACATCGCCACAAACAAGGTTTCGGGACCGAACATTTTCCCGCGCGGGTTGTCCCGAAAGCGGACAAGTACCTGAACGTCGTGGCCGGTCATCGGACAAGTCATTAGAAAAAATCTCCCCTTATGACAATCCGTCCGTTCCCGATCCGGCAAACGGCCTAAAGCCCCGATTTGTCCGTCTCTCCGATTCCTCCGCGCCGCCTGAATCATTGCCGATTCGGGCGGTGTCAACTGGCGATGCGTTAATCTTGTCAATTCTTCTGTCATCTGCATGCACTCCTACAAAATGATATGAAAAAGACCTTGTGTGTCTATATAAGAGTACATCACGTCGTGCCATTTTGTCAAGAATGAAAAGGGACCTGCGAGGGCCCCTTAAAATACAGTCATCCTGACTTAAATCAGATATCGCCTCTAGAGAGGAGACATGAGAATCGATCCCAACACCTGTCCCGCTTCCATCCCGTAGATCACCGGCAGGAGAAGAAACAGTCCCAGCCCGATTGGAAAATCATAAAACGGCCAGAGCCAGAATTTCCCCTCCTTGAACCAGCTAGTTACCAGGCAAAGGAGGCAGAGAACGAGATAGATGACAACCGCGGCAAAAAAGTAATTTAGCATTATGCTATTCCCTTCCTACCCAGGATTCTATAAAATCTAATTTAGATTAAACTCCCTTTATCTTAGCTTGTCAATTTTTATACCTTTCTAAAAATTGCAATTTGAATTCCGCGAAGTTGCCGGCCAAGATCGCTTGGCGCATTTGTTTTACCAAATTAACAAAAAAGTATTCGTTATGGATCGAGGCCAAGGTCGAGGCCAAAATTTCTTGCGCGCGAAATAGGTGTGCGATATAAGCCCGGCTGAAATTCTGGCAAGCGTAACAACCGCAACCGGCTTCGATCGGCGACAGATCGGAACGGTATTCCGCATTACGAATATTTATTCTCCCCTCTTTAGTATAGAGCGAGCCATTGCGGGCCTCGCGAGTTGGCATCACACAGTCAAAAGTGTCGGCGCCATTTTCCACGCCGGCAAACAGATCTTCCACCGCGCCGATGCCCAGCAGATGCCGAGGCTTTTCTTCCGGCAAAATAGAATTGACCCAAATGAGGGCGCTTTCCATATCTTTTTTCTCAAACGATCCACCGATGCCGAAGCCATCAAACTCCATACCGCCGATCACTTTCGCGCTTTCTTCGCGCAGATCCTGATGCCGACCGCCCTGAACAATGCCGAAGAGCGCCTGAACATTTTCTTTGTCCAATTCGTTATGCCGAGCCAGCGAACGCTTCGCCCAAGCATGAGTCCGGTCCATCGCTTCAGTTTGATAAGAGTGGTCGGCAGTGGGAGCGGTGCATTCATCAAAAGCAAAGATAATATCGGCGCCTAAATTATATTGGATCTCCATCGAACGCTCCGGGGTCAAGCGATGTTCACTGCCGTCGATATGCGATCGGAAAGTAACTCCTTCATCGTCGATCTTGGCCAACTTTTCGTTATTGCTTTTACGACCCGAATTTTCTTCTCCCTCTTTTAAAAATTTGCTTATCCCACCTTCTTCAAAAGCGGCGCCCAAGGAAAAAACCTGGAACCCGCCCGAGTCGGTCATCATCGGCCCGTTCCAATTCATAAACTTATGCAAACCCCCGGCTTTGGCGACCAGTTCATCGCCCGGCTGAAGATATAAATGGTAAGTGTTAGCCAAGACAACTGAGGCGCCCAGATCTTTTACTTGTTCGGGGGTTAGAGCTTTCACTGTAGCTTTAGTTCCCACCACGACAAAAGAGGGCGTTTGGATGTCGCCATGTGGTGTGTGGACAACACCGGCCCGGCCCAATTTGCCCGGGATCTTTTTTTCGATATTGAATGAAAATTTTGATTGCATAATATCAACAAAATAAAAATGCTCGTCCGACGTAAGGAACCGGACGAGCATCAGAAGCATCTCATATCCCACTCCTTGCATTCTCAGTGGGACGCCGGCCTGTCATAAAAATAGTAGATAGGCGACGCCCAGCATTGAACGAACTTGTCGAACCACACCCACCGAACAACGTCAGTGACGGCATCGGGATGTTTGTGATTGAAAAATTCGTTGACGGCGAACAGGAGGATCATCAGCAGGAACAGGCCGATGACAAATGCCAGCAAGACCTTTGGCAACAAGGGTAACGATGCAATTTTTTGCATGGAAATCCTCCCACGAAGATATACAAGCTCGAAGTAACAAGCCAAAAATACGATAACACAAATCAGTAGTGGTCGCAACCTAGAGGGTGTCGATAAATTTTATGACAGAATCGTTGTCTGGAAAATCGGCCTTGGTTGCCGTGTCCGGGACCTGAGCCTTCTTCAGAATATAGTAAGTTTGATACAAAGAAAATTCCTTCGGATAAGCTTCCTGCAAGTGTTTTAATCTCATTTCAACCATCGCGTTTTGCGCTTCTGCCTGTTCCGGGCCGATCTCCGCCGGGTCGATCTTATCTTTCAAGTTGGCGCGAATTTGTTCAAGCAAAGCCGATGAAAATAAATTTTTCTTTTCTTCAATGGTTGGCCCCGATCTTTCGCTCAAAGCCTGATCTAAACTTTCGAAATTTTTCATATTGTTGCCATTGTAACAAATACCACAAGTGGAACGCAATATGATTCCCTACTTTAAAATGAAGCAGAAACGTGTTATTCTGTTTCGATGAGAGAAAAGCCAGAAAAAGAATTTCCTATGCGCCTCAATCGCTTCCTAGCCCTGGAAGGCTACGCTTCACGTCGTGAAGCCGACAAATTAATCGAGGCCGGCAAAGTATTGATCAACGGCCAGCAGGCTGTTTTGGGCGACAAAGTTACGGAAAACGACGAAGTAGTCGTAGAGAGAAAAACGATGGCTCAGCGCGAGGCCGCCTATGTCTATTTAGCTTTCAACAAACCGGAGGGTATTGTCACCAATCCCGAGGCAGGACAAAAATCAATCGCCGATCTCGTCCACTACAAAACTCCGCTCGTCCCAATCGGCCGGCTGGATAAGGAATCACACGGCCTGATCATCCTCACCAACGATACACGCATTACTGGCCGGATCTTGGATGAAGAAAACGAGCACGAAAAGGAATACCGAGTAAAAGTTGATAAGAAGCTAACCCCGATGTTCCAAAAAGAAATTACCTCCGGAATGCAGTTGGAAGATTTTACCGCCAAACCCTGCAAGCTGACCAAGATCGAATCCGATGAATTTTTCTTGACGCTCACTGAAGGCAAAAAGCATCAGATCCGCCGAATGTGCGCCGCCTTAGGATATCAAGTGCAAGATCTGGAAAGAACCCGCATCATGAATATCAAACTAGGAACACAAAAACCGGGCCAAGTGCGCGCTATCGAGGGCAAAGAAAAAGATAATTTTCTAAGAAAATTAGGCCTGAAGTAACCCAGCCCCAAAAGGTCAGACGGGCTCGCGCTGCGTCCATAAGGAAAGGCTTGTTCAGCCACGCACTCGCCCTGGGTTTGGGGCGGGGTGCTCAATTTATATAATCGCTCCGCTTTTTATAAATTGGCAAAAGAATGGGGAGAACTGGAATAAGGCCTCCCCATTTTTACGGCCATTTTGAAACAGCTAATTCAGGCCAGAGCCGAAGTGGCGGAGGTTTGTTCTCGAACAAGTATTGGCAACGGTTTGTAATAAGTCCAACCGCGTTCGGCGTAATTACACTCATTTGATTTGCCGGGACCTTCACGCCGAGAGCATTTCCCGCCTACAAAAGCCTGACATAAAAAGGTGCTGTGCCGCTGATCACGGTAAGTTTCTCCGCCGCAACAACTGCATGTTTCGAACCTGTTTTTCTTAGCAAGTTCTGCAAACTCTTGTCCGTTCATGTTCTTCCCTCCTTGTTTCAAAATGTGAAAGACCAAATTAATCCTCCAAAGTTTTTGCCAATGGGCTTGAGTAATAAGGATGAAATTACTCCAAACTCTCATCAGCCAACTTTTTCTAAATATGTTGCCTTTTAGCTCGAAGAGCGTTGGCAAAAATTTAGGCGGATAAACAAACGAAAGACCGACCCATTGGGCCGGTCTTTGCGTTTATTCTTTATCTATAATTTAGACAATACGCAAATAACTGGCCCCGGGGGTCGTAAAATAAAAGGCAAACCAGTTATTAACTCTTATCATCATTAATTTAGTATAGCGAAACTATAAATACTGTCAAACGACGCCTTCTCTCGTTAGAAGTTCTCTTTTTTTCATTGCTCCCATATTATACCCACCGATTTTGCCGTCAGAGCGAACAACTCGGTGGCACGGTATTTTCGGATCGTGATTTTTATTCAAAATATTGCCAACCGCCCGAAAAGCGCGCGAGGAACCAGCACGAACCGCCACTTGTTTGTAGGTCAACGTTTGACCTACAGGGATTCTAGCCACGACGGCCAAAACTTTTTCGCCGAAAGACTTTTTCATATTGGTTATGCGCTTTTGTTTTAACTATTTCTTCTTCTTTTTTGTTTCTGTATGAAGCCGGGGTGCGATAGGCCGGCCCGCCATTCTTACTGCTAGTTTTTGCATAGTCTTTCATATTTCAATTATACCCTCGCAAAATTATCATTCCAAAACAATAAAAAAAATAGCTCGCCAACCCAGGTGCGGTCGGCGAGCTATTCTATAATGAGTGGTAGGCTCGTCATTTTACTCGACGTGGATACCCCATTCTTTCAGCAGTTCCTCGGCCTGAGTTTCCTTGCGGGCCCGAATCAAGCCGTCAACGCGCACGGCAAGGGAAAGCAGTTCTTCCCGTTCGGCCGCGCTGTGAGAGCCTGCCTTAGGCCCATTGGCATGACACATAACGACCTGCAACCCAAGTGAAACAGACGGAGTCTGCCGACCTGGACTGAAAACGAAGTGGGCAGGCACAACGAAACTTGCCGAGTCTTCCGTCGTAGCGGTGGGGCCAAAACATAGAGGCCCCACGTCTTTCTGATCTGATCCAGAATTACTCATCTTTATCCCTCCTGAGGATATATACTGACTGGTCCGTCTGGAATAGTAACTCATCTAGATCATAACTGTCAATAGCTAAGAGATTGGAAATTCGGCCAGCTTCACTTTGATATCTCGAATTTTCCCGGCATGCCAAACTTTCAGACCGATCACATCCCCCACATTTTTTATTTGAAATATTCCAGCCAAGGATACGTTGCCAGTTAATTTTTGCCCGTCAACTTCCAGAATCACGTCGCCGTCAGTAATTCCGGCGCGGGCAGCCGGCGAGCCGGGCTCCACCGCCGAAACATTGCTCGTGGGATCACTAGTGACCAACGCTCCATAATCGTATGGCAAATTAAATTGATCCTTCACTATCTCATTTACAATAATATAACGGACGCCCAAATACGGACGCAAAATTTTCCCGGTCCGAATCACCGAGTTCACCGCATTTTTGACAATATTGGACGGCAAGGCAAAACCGACATTTTCCGAACCGCGCGCAATCGCCACATTCACCCCCACCACCCGATCACTGGTATCAAGCAGTGGTCCGCCAGAATTCCCAGGATTGATCGCCGCATCGGTCTGGATGACGTTATCCAGCGATTCGGTATTACCGAAATAATCTCCCGCCACAATCGTCCGCGATAAACCGGAAACCACTCCGACTGAAACAGAATTTTTGAACTGGTCGAACACATTACCGATCGCCACGACGGTCTGCCCCAAAGAAAGTTGGTTCGAATCGCCAAACGAAAGATACGGCAAATCATTACCGTCACTAATTTTTAAAATAGCGACATCCTGTGTCGGATCTTTGGCCGCCACTTTGGCCGGATATTTTTTCCCGTCGAAAGTATAGACGATATAGGTCGCGGCCGGATCGTCGACCACGTGTTTGTTGGTTACGATCAGACCGTCAGGAGAAACGAGAAATCCCGTCCCGCCTCCGATCTCCTGGATTGCGCTTTGCACAGGAGTAACTCCCGGCACGACCATTTTTTTTGAAATTACGATAGATACGACTGAAGGATTGGAAGCCTTAACCACCGAAATTATGCGGTTCTCTTCACCCGTCAATTCCAGCCGATGTAAATTGGCGCTGGAAATACCAGGCACGGCGGAAAACCAACCAAAGTAGCCCACCACCACAATTACCACCAAAACGACCGCCAGCGATATTAAGGCATTGGCTACAACAAAATACCTATTCCGTCTGATAGTTTCCAATAGATCTTCCATTTGATTCAATTATTTCCCAAAAACACGGGTTAACTCCCGGCCTGCTGGACCTGATTGGACCCATTATTTAACGCTCCGGAGGTCGAAGCATTAGACGATGACGACGTGGTTGTCCCGTAATCAGCCGGATTCTGGGTCGTTGTGGTCGAAACAGGTGTAACATTATTATTTTGCGATCCCTGCATCGCCACAATATACCAAATGATTGCGATGATGATAATGATCGCGATGATCCACCAAATAGCTCGTGAGTTCATATAGATCTAGGTTAATTATTGCTAATTCTTCCGCTTCGGCCGGCGGAAGGATAATTCTAATATGCGACATTAATTGTATCAGAAGCATCATTCGAAACTTCTTGACTGCTCGTGGCCACTTCGCTACCTCCATAGAAGAGACCTAAAGCCACCTGAAGGGCAAGGGCGGCAAAAGCGAAGGACAAAAGTATCACCACAAAAATCCAGAGGTTTGACGCCATAACTTTTTTGAATTAGGAAAACCGATCACGCATACTCTTGAAAGCCTTTTTAATATCCTCCAAACCATCCTGGTATTTCTTCACCAACTCGTCCACTCGGCTATTTTTTCCCTCTTTAGCATCGAGGAATTCTGTTTTCATCCGATCCGCCCGCGATTTCAAACTGTCGATCTCCCGGCCAAACCGTTCGCGCGCATCGCCGGCCATATGCTCCGCCTCGGTCCGCATCTCCATTACTTTGGAATCAACATACGAAAACTCCTTTTCGAGCTTCTTTATGATTTGTTTGTCACTCATCCCGTAGTGAAAAATGGCATTATTGCTTCGCAATGAAGTGTTCGGCCATTTTTATTAAGCAACCCTTATAATATCCTGCGAGTACACAACCCGAAGTAGATACTATTGCAATGCCATTTTCTACTACGGGGCTCATATTTTTCAGCAGTTAAGGCTATTAACGAGAAACGAAAACTTGCTCAGCCAGTGCTGAGCCATAATAATTCGAGAAGTATTACAATTTAATTATATACCAAGGGGAAGGTTGCGCAAGTCGTAGCGCTCGAAAGTGTTACCGTCGTCATTAAAATAGAATTCCCCTTCCAGCTTTTCCCCACTTAAGGCCCGCGGAAGCCACAGAATATCATCTGGCCACATTTCTCCGAACGGAATCTGCTCATGTCCAAACCAAGCCGGGCGCATTTCTTCAGACTCAACCGGCTCTCCTTCCCAGTCATTTATAAAATAAATATGAACTTCCTGGTTCCAGCCCTCTCGTTCTTTAGGGAAGAAAAATTTTAAGTTGGCGACCTTATCAAGTTTATCTTCAGTTGTTCTAACGCCGATCTCTTCCTCCATTTCCCGCAACGCTGTTTGCTCAACGGTCTCTCCCCCCTGCTGTTTTCCGCCAACGCCATTCCAGCGACCAACACCAAACCCGCGTTTTTTCATTGCCAACAAAACTTCACCCTCACGTCGTAAAATACAGACAGTCGCGTTTCTCATTTTGATGTAGAATAGTTTCGCCCGTAACAGCGAGTACAATTTCGATCATGATTCTCGCACTCCGGACAAACAGGCCCACTTTCAACTCCAGACGGTCGCACATCCTCCATCGAAATAACCCTAGCCTCACGCTTGGGCTTAGGCGATTCGAGTTCGGCTAAAAAATCCGGCTGTTCCAACTCTGGCACTTCTTGGGGTTGTATATTTTCCATTTGTCCATTCTAACGCCTAGAGCAAATTACTCAACCGAAAGTTATCCACAGGAGGGCTTGACCCGGCTTAATGACAGTCTATACTGTAATCAGCTTCGATCTTCCCGGAGAGAAACAAGTTTTTGAGTTCTAAACTCAGCCACGCCGTCCTGAGTCTACACTCAAATCTTTCTCCCTATTCCTTTCTCACACGTCGTACCCCCGGTACGACGTTTTCATTTATTGTAATCTATTTGCTGCGGGGCTTGGAATCGAACCAAGATACGCAGCTTCAAAGGCTGCTGTCCTACCTTTAGACGACCCCGCAATAGCTTCAACAATATAGCATTTTTACCGTCAAATTCAATATTACAGAAAAGCGGAGATGGTCTCCGCTTTTCTTTTTTAATCTATTTCTTTTTCTTCGGTTTCTTTTTCTCTTTCTGCATTCCTGTGCCTTTGGCCATGATATTTGTTGTTTATCCTCCTAAGTTTTTGCCAATGATGGGCGATCAAAGAATAATGAACATTTACTGGACCGGAGTATTTGTCACACTAACCTTTTTTATCTTCCCATTGCCCATCAGGGCGTTGGCAAAAATTTTGGCGGGTTAACTGATAACTGATTCATTATATCACTAATTATTTTATTCAAACGAGTAAACTGTGTAAAAACCCCGTAGTGAATTTTGGCATCGGCTTTGCCAGCGCTCCGCGCAATGCCAAAATCTACTACGGGGAAAAGTTTAGCCGTCCAAGGGAGGACGGCTAATAGACAAGATCGGGCCAGGAGAACTCAAATGCACCCTGAGTGCGTCCGATACCTGGAGCAACCGCGTTTGCGTGGCTTCTTGGCCTTGGGTCCGCGGTCGGCACCGTAAGCACAGGTGTGAATGTGCTTAAAATCGGGATTCTTCCCCTTATCCTGCCAGTTCTCGCCCCGCCGGATCATCGCGATAATGCTTTGGGCCACATGCAGAGCCCGGCTTTCGGGCAGATCGCGCCCGATCGGAAGGACCAGCACGTCGCCCTCCTTCTTATACTTGAGCGAAAACGACTTGCCGGGAACTTCCCGCAAGTTGAGACCGGCAAAACAATCCTTTGCCGTCACGATCGGCAGAGACTGTTCGAGCGCCAGTTTGGCGATCTGTTTCAATACTTTGCCCGCCTTCGTACCGGCATCGGCAGATACAACAGGAACCATCATGGTAATCCCCTCCGTATAAATTAAATAGAAAGACCTTTGCTCGTCTAAGACGAACCCAGAATTCATTCTGGAGATTAGGTACGAATGTTCACGCCCAATCTTCAGAAAAAATGCCCCGAAGTTCATTCGGGGCATTTTTGAGTTGTTTCTTTTTAAAACCGGCTCAAATTTGCCCCGCAATAAATGCGGACGAGCTTAGCGACCTTAACGCAAATTTGATTAACTGTTACCATATTTTCATTATAGGGAACAAAATTGATTTGGCAAGGCTTTTCCATGCTACTTATCCACAGCCCCATTTTTTCCTGAAGCATGGGTCCCCGCCACATAACCGGTCGTCCAGCAAAGTTGAAGGCTGAACCCGCCCGACTGGCGATTGATATCCAGCAGATCACCGGTAATAAATAGATTTGAGTGAATTTTTGAGCACATTGTTCTAGTATCAATTTCCGCCAGCGCGACACCACCATCAGAGACGATCGCTCGGTCATATCCCATCAGTCCGGTGATGGTAACCGGCAAAGCTTTTAGTAAATGAGTGATGTTCTTACGCTGGTCTTTGGTAATACTGTGGACTTTTTCGTTTGGATCAACTCCGGATAAAATAGACAAGATCGCTTTATCCGTTCCAGCGGGCGCGATCTGGTCAAATATATTCTTTAGATCTTTATTTTTACTGGCATCAAAAACTTTAACGATCTGTTTCTCAAGCAACCCCAGATCAGTATCGGGAAAAGCATCAATTTCGGCCGTAACTTTTCCTTGCTTGAGCAATTCTTTCACCTTCCTGGCGCTATTTATGATCAACGGGCTGGACAGACCGAAGTGGGTAAATAAAATCTTACCTGTCTTGGAAAAAGCTTTTTTACCATCCAGGAAGAAAGTGATTTTCATGAATGAGAGCGAAATACCGGAAAGAGACTTAATCCAATCTTCGGCGACCGACAACGGCACCACGTCCGGCGATGGTTCCCGTACGGTATGCCCCAATCGTGCCAGCCAGCGCATACCATCACCCGTCGAGCCAGTCTCGGGGTGAGATAAGCCTCCCGTTGCCACAATCAGAGACTTGCACGAATATTCCACTCCATCTGCCATTACCCCAGAGATCTTATCTTTTTTCATTACCACCCGCGAAACGCCGGCATTCAACTTTACCGTTACGCCATTTTTCTTCATGTACTTTTCCAAGGCGTATACCACGTCTTCCGCTTTTTGCGTGGCCGGAAAAACGCGCTGGCGGGCTTCGACTACCAAAGGAAGTCCGAGCTTCTCAAAAAAATCAAAAGTATCCTGCACGCCGAACTGGGAAAAGGGAGAGAAGAGAAAATCTTTGGCCTTACCATAGCTGGACAGCAAAATCTGTCGGTCAAATAGGGCATTCGTGATATTACAGCGTCCCCCGCCGGAAATACGAACCTTTTCACCCAACTGTCTATTTTTATCAAACAAAATAACCCGGGCGCCCAGTTCCGCCGCCCGGCCGGCCGCTATCATTCCCGACGCTCCCCCGCCGACCACTGCCACATCATAATTTTCGGACATATGTTAGCTTTGTGAAATTCTAACCGCCACGATCTCAAGCGGTAAATGCGGTAAATAGGCTCGGCCAATATCATCGTAAACCGCAAGCAATTCCTTAAGAATAGCCGGCAAGCGCTCGGCTTGTTCATTCTTCGTCAGTTCTTCCAATCGGCGGAAATTATCTTCACCAACTTCTTCTTTAATATTCACCCTAAGTTCGGGCGCAAAACGCAACAGCATCGCCAAACGCAGTTGAGCCAGCACTAGCTTTAAAAGTATTTTGGCATCGCTTCCTTCGCCGATAGCTTTCTCGATCACTGACAAGCTTAGATCCGCTTTTTTCGACAACAGGGCAGTGATCAGATCAAACACATGCTGTTCTTTCGGTGCGCCAGTGATTGCTTCGATCTCCTGTGCTGTCACTCGTTTGTCTGGCGACATACTAATCACCTTTTGCAGTATACCCAGAGTATCGCGGAACGACCCATCACCCAAGAGTGCGACTAAATTGGCCGATCCGTCGTCGATAACAAACCCTTCTTTCTTAGCAGTCTGCAAAACATACTTCCGCAAAATATCTACCGACGGTTTTTTGAAGGTAAAAGTTTGGCAACGAGAAATGATCGTATCCGGCAATTTGTGCAATTCGGTCGTCGCCAAAATAAAAATCACATGACGGGGTGGTTCTTCCAGAGTTTTTAGAAGCGCATTAAAGGCTTCCTTGGTCAGCATGTGAACCTCGTCGATAATATAGACCTTATACTCCGACTCGAACGGCAAAGACCGCACGGCTTCCCTCAACTCGCGAATCTCGTCGATACCGCGCGAGGAAGCGGCATCGATCTCATAAATATCATTCGATTTGGTGCCGATCGATTGGGCAAAAATTCGCGCCACGCTGGTTTTACCCGTCCCGCGCGATCCGCAAAAAAGATAGGCATGGGCGATATTGCCCAGCTTGATAGCATTGGCTAAAACTTCCACCACCTGATCCTGACCGATCACTTCGGCCCATTTCCCCGGGCGATATTTACGATAGAGGACTAGTTCAGACATTGGCTAAAGTATAGCAAAAATACCCCAGCCCCAAAAGGTCAGACGGGCGAGCGCTCCCCGAAGCAATCCTGCTGGATGCTACGGGGCAAGTCGCCCTGGTAATTTACAATTGGGCTACCTGCCCCGTAGTCAGCTTTGCTGTACTACCGGGGTTCGCCCCCGCACTTGGCCCTAGGTTTGGGGCGGGATGCTCAAAATATATAGTCGCTTCGCTCTTTATATTTTGGCAAAAAATGGGCCCCGCCAAAGACGGAGCCCGAAGCCAAAAAGATCGTGGTGCATTAGCCTAGCTGACGGCAGGAACGAAGTTTGGATCGAAACCTAGAAAGACTTTCCGGTCCGTATTCAGAACCCGTTCAATACAGGCGATGTCCACTTCATTGAGCGGAACACCGGCGGCCAGTTTGGCCCAGACATGAGGGGTCGCAAGACGAACGGCGTGGCCCAGCATTTTCAATTCGGTCAACATATCGCCGTCGCCCTGAGGCACGAACACGTCGCAGATGTTGTCCGTACCGATCCTGACCGGAACCTTCCGCTTACACAATTCCAAGACTCGCGCGATGGAATTATGCGTCGGCGACTCGATCGGCCGGAGCTGGCGCATCGAGATGGCGGCCGTTGGGCAAACGATCACGCCAACATTGTGTTCGATGAGACCGTCGACTAGGCGGGCAAACCTCTCCTCCGAATAGGCCGAGGGGGAGATCATATGAATCACCCAGATCGTCGGGCCGGAGTATCCCGGGATAAGGGGCTGGTCGATCCACGGCAGTCCCCTGAGCAAAGTCTCGGTCCCTTTTTCATTGGGATCATTGGCCTGATCCAGATGAATGTGAACCTGCTTGTGCAGTTCACAACCAAGACCAATCACTCGCCGGAGATGTTTTTCAAAGCCGATCTTCCCGTCGCGATTGATCATCCCGGAGTAATCATCTTTTTCCGGCAAGGCCGACAGAAAATCAGCTTGTTCCGCGGCCCGAACAAAAACCTCGTCCCGGTCGGTTCCCTCTTTGAAACCAAAGATCGGGTTCGGCGCGATCTCGATCTTGATCTTGTGGGCAAATTGCTCCTTCAGTTCCAGCGCGACCCGGATAGCCAATAGACCGCCTTCGCCGATATCCGGCGTCGCATCGATACAGGTCGATATCCGAACCGTACCGTAGCTGATGAGGCGATTAATGACACGGGTCATCCGTTGGCGGAGATCTTGTTCGGTGTAAGCCACTCCCAGATGCAAATTGCCAGTCATATTTTGCTTCACGGAGAGGGGCAAAATGCTGGCTTCCATCGGCGTGGTGTTGATATGGGTCAGATGTATGCTATCGAGCGTGTCTGCCCGATCAAGGTGAGCATGGGCATTGTAGAAACCGCCATTGGCCATGACCGCTTCGAGAAGCATCTGATCGTAGGGGGACAATCCCCTAGGTCTTTGTAAAAGACCTCTCGCTCTGTTCTTTTCCATCGTAAACCTCCTAGGTGGCAGAGTAGTATTTTCCTGAGTCCCATCCTAACCTAATCCCGGCCAAAGTCAAAAACAAAGAAACCGGCACGCGTTGGCGAGTGCCGGTTTCAATATGAGCCTTTTATGAATTAGTTGCTCATATCTCTAGTACATATACAAAGATCCTTCGATAACCGCCATCATGATCGAGACGAAGCTTTGCTCGAATCTCAATCGGTCGTAATCGAATCTGGGGCGATCATCTTCCATCCCCTTAAAGACCGCGCAGTCGTTGCCCATCACGATCGTATCCGGCCTGAGCAATGCCAGATTTTGGCTGTTCATCTGGAATCGATCGAAACGACGATCCGGTTCGGGCGACATTGGCCGGCCGGCGAAGAAGACGACGTCCGCATCCGCCAGCAATTCGGAAGACAACTCCTCCCCAATAGACAGAACGGTTGACGGGTGGGCAAACAGGGAGACGATATCGCTGCTGTCGGGATAACCCGGCAAAGGCACGATTGCGATCCTCTTTGGCTGATAAAGAGCCAGCAACGAGAGAAAACTTCTGGTCTCTTCGTTGCCCCACACGTTGCCGGCAAAGACAAAGGCCTTGCCGGTGATCCCATCCAGTCCCCCCTCCCAGCTTCTGGTCAGGGCATAAAGATCAACCAGGGCGCGCAGAGGATTTTCCTTCCCCCCGCCGGCCGAGATGATCGGACAATGGGCCTGAAACAATCCCCCCATCGAATCGAGATACGGATGTTGAACAATGATGAGATTGCAATATTTCCTCGCCACGTCCAACGTCCGTCGCCAGTCTTCCACAATTTGCACACTGCGGAAACTCACATTCAGACGGCCCGCAGCCGAAAGAAAGGCCCGCTCGGTATGAATGTCCGGGCTCGCCAGCAAGGCTTCGACGAAAATGTGCTGACCGATGGCCGAATAACCGTCGCCGGTCGTCCTCTTCCAAAGGATTTCCGCGCTGGCAAATATTTCGGCGATTTCTTCGATCCCCAGAGAATCCACACTTAACAGATTCCCCGGTAATAGTCTTTTCAAACTTGTCCTAAACATAAGGACCCCTCCCCCAAGAAAACCCTACTCTGGCTGAAAGACGCGGGTGTTACTCTATTTTCGATACTACTCCGAGCCAATTTACTTGTCAAGCTCAGCAAGATGTTGGCTAATGATACGGCTGGCTTCAGCCGGAGTGTCGGCTTCCATCAATTTCACCCGCAAATCAGTAGCCCCGGCAAAGCCATTTACATAAGCTTTGTAGTGTTTCTTCATTACGGCAAAGTTTTTGGTATGCCCGCCGAACAATTTATCGTTTTCCGGACCGGCTAAATATAACCGGCTAAATATTTCGAGGTGCTCTGTCAAGGCGCGCAATTTTTCGGCTTGGGTCATTTCTCGGCCGGTGAAAAATGCGGGATTGCCGAATGCTCCCCGGCCGATCATTACGCCAGCCAAATTATATTGTTCCGCTTTTTGTTTGGCTTCACTAATATTTTCAATATCACCGTTCATCGCGATCAGAACTTCCGTTCCCTTCGCCAATTCCACGATCCGATCCGCTAATTCCCAATGCGCCGGCACCCCCGACATTTCTTTCATTGTTCGCAAATGGACTGTAAGCATCGCCGGCTTGGCCGAAATTATCGCCGAGATCCATTCTTCCATTTCTTTCACATTCGAATAACCGATCCTTGTTTTTACCGACACCGGCATTTCACCAGCGCCTTCTTTAGCTGATTCAATTATCGCTTTAGCCAATTCCGGTTTTTTGATCAGAGCTGAACCGGCTCCCTGTTTAATAACGGCCTTGTCTGGACAGCCCATATTAATATCCATACCATCAAAACCAAGCGAGGCAATTAGTTTCGCCGCTTCTTTGAACTTAGCCGGATCAGAACCAAATACCTGGGCCACGATCGGATGTTCATTTGGCTGGAAGTATAGTTCCCGTAAAAGCTTCGCCCGCCCCAGATCAGACAATAGTCCGTCCACCGAGACGAATTCGGTAAAAAGAACGTCCGGTTTATCGTACTTCACAAACATCTGCCGAAACGCCTCATCTGTAACATCGTACATCGGCGCCAACATATAAAACGGCTTATTTAGTTTTTGCCAAAAATTCTTCACTTGGATAGCTTACCTTATTTTGTAAAAACAAAAAAGGATCCTGCTTGGCTATGCATCTTAACTCGTAATTCGTAATCCGTAATTTTTAATTATTTATTCCACCCTCACCCGAAAACTTGGATCGAGCTTGGCGTTCAATTTTTCCACTGAGTCGATCTCCTTGCCCTTCATATGCACTTTCACCACCAGGCCATTCATGGTACTAGTCGAGAAATATTGATCAAAAACAAAATTGCCTAAGCTGTACATTATTACTCCACCACGATACATCTCAACAGGCTCTACGACGTGCGGATGGGTGCCGACAATGATCTTTGCCCCGTTATCGATCGCCATTTGCGCCAACTCTCGCTGACGCCAGCTGGGGGAAGTTTCATACTCGTTGCCAAAATGGAAAGAAACCGATAAAACATCGCAAGCCGTCGATGCTTGGCGGATAATATCCGGTGTCTCAGGGTCGCCGGCGATTAAAATTCCCGGCGTCGTCGATCCCGCTTTTAGCCAATTAGGTCCAACATCGGAAAATGACAAAAATCCGAATTTTACCCCGTTCTTTTCAATTATTTTTACTTGCCCGGCCTCTACTAAAGAATTTCCTCCTCCAACAAGAGCAATCCCGGAGTTTTGAAATTTTACTAGAGTGTCGGCAAAAGCCGGCTTACCCCAATCACCAGCATGATTATTAGCCACCGACAAAACATCAAATCCCTGGGCCGCTAAAACCGGCACCACGGCCGGCGCCATCCTAAACGAATAGGAATTCTTCATATCAAATCCTCTGTCCGAGACCGGGCCCTCCAAGTTGCCTACCAAAATATCAGAATCCTTTATTCTACTAATATCGGAAAAAACCGAATTATAATCCCCTGCGCTGTTTTTTAACACTGATTGTTTTACTCCGCGGTCGAGCATAATATCTCCGACAAAGGCAAGAGTGGTCGTCGTCGATGCAGACTTCAAGGTATCAACTACCGGCACAACAGACACGGGAGCGCTAGAGGCAACCACTGCCACACTAATTGCGGTGGCCTGTTGACCCCGGCTAGCCACCGCGGGAAAACGGCTGACTAATTTAACTTCAGCATTATTAAATAGACTCAAGGCCAGATAAGCCGTTCCTACTCCGCAAAAAAGAGCATACGCGATGCATAAAAAATATTTACCGGGAGAATGCTTTTTCGGCATATTTTTATTCAGTAATTTTTACAGCAAACAATTCTGCCGGATCCGCCGACACACCAAACTCAACCTGCATTCCCGGCTTGAGGTCTCCGGCGATCATTTTATCGGCAATGGTCTGTTCTACTTTGTCCTGGATATAACGGTTCATCGGGCGGGCGCCAAACACCTCATTGGACCCTTCCTTGCTAACCTTTTCCGCCAGGAAGTCGTTGACGGTCAAATTAACACCCTTCGGCTCCAGCCGTTTGGCCAATCGTTTGATCATCAACATGGCAATCTGCTTCAAGTCGGCCGGAGCTAACGGTTGGAAAATAACGCAATCATCGAAGCGGTTCAAAAGTTCCGGTTTAAAAGTGCCCGCTTGGACTATTTGATTGATCAGTTCATCTTTAGACTCGGCCGGATTTTTACCGGCTTTAACCATATTCCAAATTTGACTTGAACCGGCATTGGACGTCGCGATAAAAATAATGTTGCGCGCGTTCACCCGTTTGCCATCCATGTCAGAAAAGAATCCTTCGTCCAAAATTTGCAGAAACAAATTGAGCACATCCTGATTGGTTTTTTCAAATTCATCCAAGAGAAGCACTCCATACACATTCTTGCGGATCATATTCGCCAAGATCCCCGGCTTGCCGTCTTTGAACGAGCCGATCAGTTTATCGAGCGCCTCGGCATCTTGGTATTCGGTCATATCCAAACGCATCAATTTATCTTCACTGCCGAAATAAGCGGCCGCCAAAGCTTTAGCGGTTTCCGTCTTACCTACGCCGGTCGGTCCCAAAAATAGGAATGACCCGAGTGGACGCTTGGCGTTTTGCACACCAGCCCGAGCACGCTTCATGGCGCTCGCTATGGCCTTCACCGCTTCATCCTGACCGACTACCCGCCCATGCAAAACTTCTTCCAGATTAAGCAAAGTTGTTTTCTCTTCCTCTCCGATCGTGCCGGTCGGGATATTCGTCTTTTCGGCAACGTAAGAAGAAACATCAGCCGGCAAAACCAACGTCCGGCCCGTCTTCAAGAACCACGGGACAAGTTCAATGATCAATCCGCGCGATTTGTCGGTCAAACTACCTTCGCCCAAATAGGCGTCAGCGGAATTGACGACTTGTTTAAGCGCTTGAAAAGTGAAAGCAATCTTGTTGTGCGCTTCGATCTGATCAACGGCCGACAGCAAAGTCATCACCGCTTCTTCAGCCGTAAGTTCTGGAATGATCACCCGTTCAAAACGAGCCATCACGTCGGAACGCGATTCAAGTGTCCGATGAAATTTATCAATATCAGACATCGCGATTATTTGTAGACGCGAAGAAGCTAAATACTTATCCAACAAAGAAAAGACTTCAAACGGCAGTCGATCCGAGACGAAACCGGCAAAATCATCAAACACCAAAATCACATCGCCGGCTGATACCGCTTCATTCATTACTCGATACAGTTCGTGGCCGAATTCATCGCGTTCCTTGAAAGATGAGACAAACAAAGAAGTATTGAAAAGTAAAACACGCTTATGCTCCAGCTTATTCAAAACCCTGCCTCGTTTTATTTCCCGAACAAAAGTCATCAGAACATCCATTCGGACCGGCGCGTTCTCACCGATCAGCAAAATATTGGACTGAGCTCCTCGGGCCAGCACATTCTCGATCTGCCTGACTTGCGGATCGCGAAAATTAACTTCATAGGCGGAAAATTGGGCTTCCGGCCGATCAAGCAGATCGTCACTGTATGAATCCAGTCGAGGCGTGGCCCCGTATGACCAGCTTTTACCGATACTGCCGAGACGTTCGAGGTTTTCTCTCCGCCAAAAACGCGAGCTCATTTCGTCGGACTCGATCATCTTGACCACCCAATCGCAGACAGAGAGCAAATCTTCCTCGCCCATACCGGCTCCATAAAGCAATCGGCCAAAATCAGCATTCTCTTTATAGAGTGCCTCTACAAATTCCCGAAGTTTAAGCAGTTTACCTGAATCAAGAGTGATCGATAACGGAAGAGCCGTTCGCCCGGTTAAAAATTTGGTGATCTGCTCAGCAGAGATCCCGCACCGCGCCATAATTATCCGGCCGGTGTCGGACAGGAGAAAACCGGCCAGCCAGTCATCGCCCGGCGTACGGTACAAAATTCGTCCGACCGTGAAAGTATACAGATCCTTGCTGTGGTATTGATTTTTTACGACATTCTCAAAATAATAGGACGCCCGCAAATACGACCGCAACATAAAAATAATCGCCATTAACCCCAAGGTGATCGTCAGGATCCCCAACAGCTTCAGCCACAGCCAATGATCAAGCAAGGCTAGGCTGGGAAAATTCATCTTAGCATTCACCGCCCACCCACCCAGAATTACAAACACAAACAACAGGAAGAAATATACGATCAGTTTGGAAAGCCGGGCCAAGTTCTTCTCGGAAACAAAATACTCAAGAACGAGAACTGGGTATATCTTGCTCTTTTTTATGTCAGATTTGATCATGCGACAATTAGGCAAAAACCCAGAATAAATAATGCCACGACCACTATCGGCAAAATAAGCCACGCGGCCAAAGCCCCCACGAACAAAAACAGACTCGCGATCATTGCCACCAGTCCGATAACGATCACGATTAAGCGGATAATCAAGCCGACGATCCGCATCAAGGTATTTACGATCAAAGCCGAAAAGAAATCACCAAAACTAAAATGATCCGGATATTGCTCGCCTAGGCGCCGCCAGGGAGCAAAAATATTTTTCGTTAGGTTATTGAGAGAGAAGAAATTAGCCAGCCAACCCGCTAGGTTGAAATAATTAGCAACCAAATCTTCGATGGCCAAAGTATAGTGCCACCAAAAATAATAAGCCAACATCGGCAGTAATCTCATTGTTCTATTATATAACAGCCGTAAGAAATGGGTAGGGAAATCTCTCGCAATCGCCTCTCTGGAATGCGCTCGTTCGCTTCCAGCGGCGAACTCACTAATCCTCGACATTTTTACCTCGCCCTGCTCGGCACCCAGCAAAAATGTCTGCGGACATTCCCGTGAGGCGATTCCTCGTTCACCTGAGAAATGCAAAAATGAATTCAAAATTGCCAGGCAATGACATTAAATAGCATTTATACTATCTACAACCTAAAATACACGATCTAATGATCTTTGAATTTATAAAACACCTTCTTGCCGTAGCGAAGATCGATCGAGGATATATTATTTTTATGATCCAGCATATCTTTGCGGAAGGCCGAGCTTTCGAGGATGGTATAAAGATTGCCTGCCAGAGTATTGGCATCGGTATCGCTACCAATTAAAATTTGCCAAATATTATCCCCCGTCCGGCTCGAGTCGACAACGATCGCCGAGTAATCGTCTTTGTCCAAAATATTAACAGCTAAAAAGCGATACTGGCTATTGGCGGTCTTGTTAAAAACATTGGGCAGAGTCTTGGCAAATCCCGACGCGATCTTATAAGCAGACTCCGACAATGGATTTGTCCCGATCGGATCACTGGCTAATCCCCCATGCAATTCGACAAAAACACTGCCGACAAAAGTTGGCGCTGGCGCAAACACCAGGCCGCGGTCATCGGCAAAATAACAATCATTTTCCGCCGGTTCACTTTCCGTACTGCTTGCCACTGCCTCAGTAACTTCGTTGCCCCGGCACCAAACCGTATCAAGATCGCGTTCTTTGACCGATACCACCAAAGAATTCCGATCAGTCAGATCGATCGTCGCTTCGGCCAGTCGAGGAAATTTCTTGAGCAAACCGGCTTCTATCCCGCGTGCCGGGTAAAGCAGATCATTCCGTTCGGGGAAAACAAACCAAAATTTTCCGGAAATAGCTTGGATAACGTAATCGGAAATATTATTGCTATCCATTACCCGTGCCCCCTCCACCGAAACTTTAGTGATCGCTAGAGCCGGGCAATACAATAGATAGCCTGCACCGGAAATTACTAGAACGATTAGGATCCAAAAAATAACGAATGATCCAATTCGTTTTTTCTTCTTCAATTCCGCCGAATGCCGGAGAATTTCTTTGGAGGGCTTAGAATTTTTGGGTTTAGAAAGGGCCATAGCTCAATACTCAAAATCCAAGCACAAAACTTAATGTACCAATGAACTACCTAATGACGTCCTTACCCAGGTATTTTCTCAGCACCTCCGGAATAGTGATCGAACCGTCTTCATTTTGATAGTTTTCAATTAAGGGAACAAGAATACGCGGAGAAGCCAAAGCTGTTCCGTTCAAAGAGTGGGCAAAACGAGATTTACCCTCGTCATCTTTGTACTTCAAGTTCAAACGACGAGTTTGAAAATCGTGGAAATAAGAAATGGAATGCGTCTCGCGGTATTTATTTTCCGACGGCACCCAAGCTTCGATGTCGTATTTCTTGACCTGCCCCTGACCCAAATCGCCAGTGCAGTTCACCACCACGTGATATGGCAATCCTAAGCCTTGCATAACCTTCTCGGCGTTCTCGCGCAATTTTTCGTGCCACTTCACGCTCTCTTCATGGTTAGCTTCACATAAAATAACTTGCTCCACTTTGTAGAACTCGTGCAAGCGAATCAGTCCGCGCGTGTCTTTGCCATGACTGCCGGCTTCCCGCCTAAAGCAAGGCGAAAAGGAAACCATCAAATTCGGCAAGTCGCGCTTTTCCAGCGTTTCGTTCATAAAATAACCCATGGTGGCAACCTCGGCTGTTCCCGCCATAAAATCGCCATCCTGAGTTTTGTAGAGGTCTTCTTCACCCTGAGGTAGGTAACCGGTACCAAAAAAAGATTCCGGTCGCACCAGAGACGGAACTAACATCGGTTTGAACCCGTCTTTCTGAAGCATCTCCAGCGTATACTGCCAAAGCGCAAAGGAAAGCATTACCGCATCGTTCTTCAAAAAGTACCCGCGGAAACCGGAGACTTTTGCCCCCCGTTCCAGATCCACCATATGATGATCGGTCATTAGATCAATATGGCTTTTCAGTTTATAGTTGAACTTCGGCCGATCACCCCAAACAGTAATTTCCTGATTTTCACTGTCGTCTTTTCCTTCGGGGACAGAGGCATCGGGCACATTCGGAACTTGGACCATCAGGGCCTGCCAGCGTTTCATTACATCCTTGAGCAAGTCTTCATTGCGAGACATTTCGTCCTTGACGGCCTTCATCTCGTCGATCAATTTTTGTTTGGCCACTGGATCGATCATCCGCACGATCTTGTCGCTTACATCGTTCTGTTTTTTTCGGGCCGCTTCCACTTCCTGCAACACCTTGATCCGCTCTTCGTCAACACCGAGCAGATCCTCTACTTTAAAATCAAGAAGTTTCTTGCGCGCCGCGTCGGCAATCAGATCCTTATTCTCGCGGATGAATTTGATGTCTAACATAGTAGATACATCATATACAATAATGGTAAAATAGACAATATATAAAATGGATGTTCACCCCATAATAAAAATTGCCGGAAAAAATCTTCCTCCGGCTCTACTCGAAATCCCTCAGCCTCCCAAAAGTCTGTATCTTCAGGGCAATCTACCAAGTGTCACGGAAAATATTTTTCTGGCCATAGTCGGCTCGCGCAAATTTTCCGCCTATGGCCGGGAAGCCTGCGAACAGCTGATCGCAGGACTGGCGGGGTATCCAATCGTGATCGTATCCGGCTTGGCTCTGGGTATCGACACTATCGCCCACCAATCAGCGCTTAAGGCTGGACTGAAAACCGTAGCCATCCCCGGTTCCGGCTTGGACAGACGTGTCTTATACCCCTCTATTAATAGACGTTTGGCTGAGGGCATCCTGGAGGCCGGAGGATGTCTCCTGTCCGAATCGGAACCAACCGAACGAGCCACTGTTTGGAGCTTTCCCAAACGCAACCGCATTATGGCCGGATTGTCGCAAGCGGTATTAGTGATAGAAGCTACCGAAAAATCCGGCACCCTAATCACGGCCCGAATGGCACTCGATTATAATCGTGACGTATTGGCTGTCCCCGGCTCGATCTTCAACCCAGGCTCGTTCGGCACCAATCGGCTAATCAAGCAGGGCGCCACGCCGATCACTTCGAGCGCCGACCTGCTTGAAGCCCTCCATTTTGATTTAACAGAGAAGAATTCTAGTGGCAGACAAGAAGAACTTTTTGCCGACCTATCCGCACCGGAGAAAAAGATCGTGGATATTTTGAAAATTGAACCACTTCCTCGCGACGAACTAGTGCGTCAAGCCGGCCTATCCGTCAGTGAGGGTAATTCCGTGCTGATGATTTTGGAAATTAAGGGGTTAATTAAGGAATCAGGAGGAGAGATCAGGATCGTTTGACATTTAGAACGATTATTGTAATCTTTCGTTAGATAAGCGGACAAAGAGTCCGGAAAGGATTATCTATGGCCATAAGTTTTGAGATCAAATTGTTGGTCGATGGGCGCCCGATGACCGCTTGCTACGAGTCGATTTATGTTGGATTACTCGAAACCGGTAAATGCAGCGAGTGCCCAAGTGAACTTACGACAACGATCATGGGAATTGAGTTACTCGACCTGATCGAAGACGAAGAACACTTGGACCTGTTTTCTCCGGAAGCGGAAAGAGTAGAACTGGCCCTGAGAGAAGTAGAGAGTGAAAGCAACAAAGAACTATGCCCCGACTGCCGCACAAAAAAACGGCCGGCAATCACTACTCCAGGAATCACTGTCGTCTATGACTAAGGCGACCAACTGTCAATTATTTTGGGCGGAACAATGCAAATCAATTTGCAAAGTTCCGCCCTATTTTTATTTTTTAGATTTTGTTTTGAGTTGTCATTCCTGCGCAGGCAGAAATCCAGAAAATTAAGCCAAAATCCAAAATACAAACCTGGATTCCCGCCTGCGCGGGAATGACAAATACAAATGCCATTTTTGACAGGTTTTGACTTCCATATTATATTGGGGGCTTGCAGTAGTATCTTAAAACAACTTTAACTTATGCCATCAACTTCCAAAAAAATTAAACTACTGATCGTAGAATCGCCGGCCAAGGCCAAAACGATCAGCAAATATCTAAATGATGAGTACACTGTCCGAGCTTCGATCGGGCATATTCGTGATCTGCCGAAGTCCAGTAAAAAAGCCATTGATATTCCTGGCGGTTTTATTCCTTTCTACGAGATCTCACCGGGCAAGGAAAAAGTGGTAAGCGAACTAAAGACTCTGGCCAAAAAAGCCAGCGAAATATTGCTGGCGACTGACCCCGACCGCGAAGGCGAAGCCATTGCTTGGCATATCAAAGAAGCGATCGGTTTGAAAGATCCCCAGCGCGTTGTTTTTCATGAGATCACTCAGGATGCCGTACAAGAAGCAATCAAACATCCGCGCGCTATCGATGAAAACTTACGCCAAGCCCAAGAAGCTCGACGTGTTTTGGATCGCATCTTCGGCTACGATCTTTCTGGTTTGATCTGGAAAAAATTGCGCTACGGGCTATCGGCCGGCCGGGTTCAATCCCCCGCCCTAAGAATGATAGTCGAGCGCGAAAAAGAAATCCGCGCTTTTGAACCAGTGGCCTTTTGGGTGATCGAATCGATCAAAAGCGAGAAAGGTGGAACAAAGATCCCCTTCACTTGCAAAGTTGAACCAAAGACCGAAAAGGAGGCCGATGAAATAGTCGCCAAAGCCAAAACTTCTGATTGGAAAGTATCGGCTGTAGAGGAAAAGGAGGCTAAGCGCGCCGCGCGTCCGCCATTCACCACCAGCACATTGCAACAAGTGGCCTCTAGTCGTTTGGGCTATTCGCCAAGTATCACCATGCGTCTGGCGCAAAAATTGTACGAAGCCGGACACATTACCTATATGCGTACCGACAGCACCAACCTGGGTACTTTTGCCATGACCGAGATCGGCAATTTGATCAAATCCAAATATGGAGAGAAATACGCCAGCCCGCGCACCTTTGCCACCAAAAGTAAAAACGCCCAAGAGGCGCACGAAGCGATTCGTCCGACCCACGTGGAAAAAATGAAAGTCAGCCAGAGTCCGCAGGAGCAAAAGCTTTACGATCTAATTTGGGCCCGCGCCGTTGCTTCGCAGATGAGCGATGCTAATATTATGCGCACTCGCATAGAGACAACCGCCAGCGAAAAATCGGTTCCATTGTTTGCCTCCACTGGTTCGCGCGTTCTCTTCGACGGCTGGCTAAAAGCCGATCCTCGCTCAGCCGGTGAAGATGTTCTTTTGCCAAAATTGGCCGAAGGCGATCCGCTCAAACTGGAAGAGATTACTTCAACCGGGAAAGAGACCGAGCCACCGGCCCGCTTCACCGAAGCTGGATTGGTTAAAGAATTGGAAAAACGCGGAATCGGCCGGCCAAGCACTTACGCCTCGATTATTAAAACGATCATCGATCGCGGTTATGTGGTAAAAGAGCAACGCGCCCTGATGCCGACCGATACCGGTGAAGTGGTCAGCGATTTCCTCTCGCAATATTTCGAGGGATATATTAGCGACAAGTTCACCGCGGAAATGGAAGACGAGCTGGATGAGATCGCTAATGGAACCCGCAGTTACCTTAAAACGCTGAAAGATTTTTACGGTCCATTCAAAAAAGAAGTCGATTCAAAAAAGGATATCCCAAAAATCTCAGATCTAGGTAGTGCGCCAGCGGACATTAAATGTCCTGTTTGTGGCGGACCAATGATCATCAAACTTTCGCGTAGTGGAAGATTCTATAGTTGTGCCAAATTCCCAGATTGCGTGGGCGCCCGCAAGATCGACGGCACCGAACTGGCCGCCCCAAAAGAGATCGGCGAGAAGTGTCCGGACTGCGGTGAAGGCGAATTGGTAGAGCGTGAGGGACGTTTCGGGATGTTCATCGCTTGCAGTCGCTATCCCAAATGCAAATTCATTAGAAAATCCGAGAACGCCGACGGCACCAACCCGGGCGACACCGGTGTGGAATGTCCGGAATGCAAGGCCGGCACGATGGTAGAAAAACGCGGACGCTTTGGCATCTTCTACGGCTGTTCCAACTACCCGAAGTGCAAAAACATTATTAAAGCCAAACCGACGGGAGAACTTTGCAAACTCTGCGGGCACTTAATGATGCAAGGAACAAAAAGGATACCTGATCGTTGTAGTGATAAGACTTGTCCGAACAACCGGCCGGATAAAATAGTAGAAACTAAGTAACTGCCGTTCTGTGTCATTCCGGGCTTGACCCGGAATCCAAGTTTTCTGTCATTGCGAGAAGTGAGTACTCGAGCGACGAAGCAATCCAGACCTGGATTGCTTCGGAGTACCTCGCAATGACAACACAAAAGAAAAACCCTTTATTCAAGGGCTCTTCTTTTTCCGTGGGTGTCACCCGCCCATTATTACCCTGAACTACGAAACTCTTCTAACGTCATTGCGAGGCACGAAGCAACCTTCACTAACCACAGGAATCAGATTGCTTCGTTCCACTCGCAATGACAGAAAATAGTGAAATTCTTAGAGTTTCGTAATTCAAAGATTATTAGGGACTTCTGGCTTCCAATCTTAATTAGTGATTATTCGAAAACTACATCAAGGCTAAGCCTTGCCATCACAAAATAAACAAAAACCATTATTTCTAAGGATTTTCTGTTTTGGAAGGCTAGGCCTTGATGGTATCCAATATAAGGATGGCAATTAAAACTCTTCCTTAATTCCCCCTTTCTCGATGACAGTAGGGATTCTTGAACTAATATTTTCAATGCCCAGATTATGAGGATTTGTATATAACATAACTTTTACTTCATCGAGTCGTTCCCGCAGAGCTTTTGGGGATAGGGTTTCCCAAACACCTGAAGAAGTTACATCAAGTATAATATTCTCATCCATTGTACTAATATAATCTAACACTCGAGCAAGACGATTGACTGCTTGCTCTCGTTTTTCAGCCTCAGATTCCACTATCTTTCCACTATCTAAATTTTCTGCCATAATTTTCTTTAATTTAGTAAAATACTTATCTCAAGGATACCCCCCCCTACGGGAAATTGCAACCGGCGTTTATCCACAAAAAAAAGCTCGTCATTCAAACAAAATCCCACAGGTGTCATTCTCTCTACTTCCAAGGTGACTATTCTTTACGACCGTAAAGAATAGTCACCTATTTATCTATCTCCTTTACTGGCGAAGTTTCTTGTTTTATGACAAGATGAAGAAATGGTGCTTCTAGATTCCAAGGAAATATTTGCCCTAATGAAAGACCCTTCGGCAAAAGATAGGGCTCTAATCGAGCGTGCTTTTGCGTTTGCCCAAAAAGCGCACGAGGGACAAAGGCGAAAATCTGGCGAACCATATTTCATCCATCCATTCAATGTCGCCCTTATCCTGGCCGGTTTCGGCGCCGACGCGGAAAGCATTGCCGCGGGTCTCCTTCACGACACGGTGGAAGATGCCGGGGTATCGCTCGCCACGATCGAGAAAGAATTCGGCAAAACGGTGGCCTTTATGGTGGATGCCGTAACCAAATTAGGTGAATTAAAATACAAAGGGGCAATCCGGCATGTAGAAAGTCTACGCAAACTATTCGTCGCGATGGCGGAGGATATCCGCGTGATCATCATTCGACTCGCTGATCGTTTGCACAATGTGCGAACACTGCAATATGTTGAGCCGGAAAAACAAAAACGGATCGCCCTGGAAACTTTGGAGATCTATGCTCCGCTCGCCAACCGTCTGGGTATGTGGAAAATGAAAGGCCTTTTGGAAGATGCCAGTTTCCCCTACGCCTACCCGGAAGAATATAAAAAAGTTGTCGCTTTGCGCAAAACCAAAGGACGGGAAACGATCAAACGCCTGGAAAAGGTATATCGCGTACTGCAGACTCTTCTAGCCAAACGCGAGTGTAAAGATTACACTATCGATTACCGGATCAAATACCTCTACAGTTTGTGGGCAAAATTGAAACGCAAGAATATGGACATGGACGAGATCTACGATATCTCGGCTTTGCGCGTAATTGTAAACTCGATCGAGGAATGCTACCAAGTCCTGGGCATCATTCACAATGAATGGCGCCCGGTACCGGGAAAGATCAAAGACTATATTGCTAATCCAAAACCAAACGGCTATCAAAGTATTCACACCGCTATCTTCGCGGGCGACGGGTCGATCGTCGAGATCCAAATTCGCACCAAGGAAATGCAACGCGAAGCCGAGTTCGGTGCCACTGCACACGTTCTTTATGATGAATCCGGCAAGCCAAAAACGGGAGGCAGTAAAAAAACTGTGCCCAAAAGCGTGGAGTGGATCTTGGACCTCCTCGAATGGCAAAAAGAAGTAAAGGGTTCCGAGGAATTTTTGAGTGCACTTAAAACCGATTTCATCCATGATCGGATCTTTGCCTTCACACCGAAGGGCGATGTAGTGGAATTGCCAAAGGGCTCGACCATGATCGATTTTGCCTATGCTATTCACTCCGATATCGGCGACCACGCTTCCGGAGCCTGGATGAACGGCAAATTCGTCTCGCTCGATACTCCGCTCTCAAACAAATGCACGGTTCAAATCGAAACAAAAAAGACCAGTAAGCCATCGGCCAAATGGTTGCCTTTGGCAAAAACCTCTCTCGCCAAACGCCATATCAGAAACGCCCTTGGTTTAGACAAGAGCGCTACGCAAAGTTTTTTCCAGAGAATTCTAGGACGTTAAAGCGAGAAGTTTTTCACAAAGTAGAGGTCTTCATCCGGTTGGCTTGGTTCTTCCAATTTTTCCGGCGGAATGATCGGATCATCCGTTGGCAAAGCTGTGCCTTCGGCGGCCATTTCAGCCAGGACATCACTTCCACGCGAGTCTTCCAACATTGCCAAGATCTTTTTCATATCCTCGTCAGAGAAAAATTGAATCGTAACTTTTCCGGCATTATCTTCACGTTTTTCCACCAACACCTTTGTGCCGTATTTTTCCGACAAACGCTGTTCGATATCTTGAATCCCCGGTTCCACCAAGCGATCCGGTTTGCGAACTTTCTCAGTGGCGATCCGACGCGCAAAAGCTTCAGCATCACGAACAGTAATATGATTACAAAGGATATCGCGAAATAAAGTATTTTGCTCTTCGGGATGATCGATAAGCATTAGAAGCGGTTTGGAATGACCTTCGGTAATCTTGCGCGAAACAACGGCATCCAAAATTTCCTGAGGGAGGCCTAAAATGCGAATGGAGTTGGAAACATATTCCCGGCTCTTGCCCACTCGCTTGGCGATATCCACATGCTTGAGATCGAATTCATTGGCCAACTTATTAAACGCCACCGCCCGATCGATCGGATTCAGATCTTCACGCTGAAGATTCTCGATGATCGCCATCTCCAATTTCAGCTTGTCGGTTTCATCGCCCGTTCGAATAAGCGCCGGTACCTGGGTTAGTCCTGCGATCTTCGAAGCCCGCCAGCGCCGTTCGCCAGCGATCAGTTCGTATTCCGAGGTCAGTCCGCCATCTTCCAGAATTACATCCTTGCGCGTAACCACTAAAGGCTGAAGTACCCCGTATTGGCGAATAGAGTCCGCCAGATCGCGTAAGCGGTCCTCGTTAAATTCCGTCCGCGGTTGAAACGGATTTGGCTTGATCTTTTCCACATCGATCCAAAAGATCGAGTCTTGTCGGCGAATTTCTTTCTCGGCCATAGTGTTTAAAATCTTAGAATACTTCCTGCTATTTTAGCATATCTGAGAAAAAAATTAACAAAAAAAAGGAGAGCCCAGATAAATCCGGAATCCCCATTTTGCACAACCGAAGGAAAGCTACTAAGCTACCTCCGCCTGGTCAACCTCGCCCCCTTCACTTTGTTCCTCTGACAGCTCACAGATGTAAGACATGAGAGCTTCGGCCGTCGCCCGCGGCGATGGGCGTTACCTGAAGCTGCTGGCCGGCCTCTCCCGCGCCGACCTGATCATTCTGGACGATCTGGGCATCGAGGCCCTGGGCGAGGCCGAGCGCCACGATCTGCTGGAGATCCTGGAGGACCGCTACGAGCGGCGCTCCACCCTAGTAACCAGTCAGTTGCCCGTGGGCCACTGGCACGAGACGATCGGCGACCCGACCCTGGCCGATGCCATTCTGGACCGCCTAGTCCACAACGCCCACAAACTGGCGCTAAAGGGGGAGTCGATGCGGAAAAAACTGAAGCCCCCGGCCGGCCGGGAATGACGGCCCATTGCCGCAACTCCAGTCGCGCTACGCGCTCCTTCCGTTGCGGCAATTTCCCGCCCCGCGCCAAGGGGTGAACACCAAAGAGAAACGGCAACAATGTGCTTAACCAAAGAAAGAAAACAGCGAGCGCCCTACGGGCGATTTTCATGCGGATTTTTCATGGCTAAGCAAGAAAAAGCTTGCATGCGCCCTGCGGGCGATTTAAACAAGAACCAATCCTGCGTCGCTCCGCTCCGACGGCAACTGGGCGCTTGGGTGGCATGATCGAATCGATTCGGAATGGGTGGTCGAATGTTTCTGGAATGGCTGTTCGGATCTTCCCGGATTGTGTGTTCGAATCAAACGGAATCGGCATATACTTGTTTGCCGTAAAGCAATTCGATTCCCGCAGAAAGCCGGCAAACCGATGAAACCCCGTCCCAGCGGCAACGGCGATCTCCAGCGAATTTGTTCATGTGCCCCGGGCCTCACGGAAAAGGAACATAGCCGAGGAATTCGATGATCCCGGCTAGGTTCCGCGCCGATGGCGGATGACCTACTACGCGGAAGCAGGCCAAGGCGAGAGCGATGCTCACGGTGATCTCTCATGAGATGGGACGATCAATCCCGATTTTACCACGGGCGCGAAGGCTTGGCTCTGCCGAATCGGTTGGCTTCGCTCAGCCTCGGAGTCTCATATTTTGCTGGACGAATACAGTAATTTGACAAATTACGCAGATTTGTTAGGATCTTGATAGATATTATGTTCACGATTTTGCGCAAGTTCAAGACGACAAGTGGACAAGAGTTTCAATCTTATTTTCCAATGCCCCCTCGTTATATAGTGTCCTTCCGGCAAGTTGCACACCCTTGCCGGAAGGACACGTTATATATAACGCCCAATTCTCGCGAGGTGTCTTGGCTGTCTTCTTTTTCACGTGGACAGCGAATTATCACCCCGTGAGAGGAGGATGAAAAATGAATATGAAAAATTCATCACCTAGGATTATTGGAAAACATACAAATCTAGTCCTTGATAGCCTGATTCCCAGGAAATCAAACATCAAGATCAAGGAAGATGATCATCTTAGGGGCCTTGCCACCAGCATCACCGAGGTTGGACTGATCTATCCGATCATTGTCAAACCTGATGCCGAACAGGAGGGCTTTTATCGGATCATTGTGGGTCAGCGCCGTTGGCAAGCGCTCAAGTTGCTCAAGATGAAATTCGCGCCATGCATCGTTATTTCAGCCAATGAGCATGACGGCAAGGCCCAGGCCATACACGTTGTGGAGAATCACCAACGCAAGAATCCTGACCCTTTTGAGGAAGCGGGGGCTCTCCGGGGTCTGCTCAACAACGGACTGGAACTGGAGGCCGTGGCCCGCTTACTCGGGAGCAGTCGGGCTTGGGTTTCCCGACGCGTAAGTTTCTGATGGACCCAGCCGATGACGAACAAGGGCGGCGGATTACACAGTCAATCAAGGGGATAAATTATTTGACGGCCTTCCTCCGAAGGCCGTTTTTTTCGTAATACGGTCAACAGCGCACGTTTGATTGGAGGCGCAAGTTCTCTACAAATCCGAATTATGAGGGGAAAATCAGCCATTCTTGTTTGCTAGATTGGCGTCCCTTGCTATTTATCCTGATCTGGGGGTCACTCTGTATCTCTCCGGCGATTTTCGCCTCGTAACCCAGCCTCACGGCCTCATTGATAACCACATCAGGATCGGATACGACTACCATCAGTCCGTTGCCCATGTTCCAAGCGCTATATGCCTCTTTATCCGAAATCTCGGCCAGATCCTGGCAGTGCAGCATGATTGGGCATGGATCAAAAAGGTCAGTCAATAATGCTCCGCAGTTTGCAGGAAGTAGCGAGCGCCCCAGTTTGCCAGGGATTCCGCCGCCGGTGATGTGGGCAATCGCACTGACATTAGTGAGCGGAGAGGCCGCGTAACCTCCGGTCAACGCGACCATAAGTGGAGTGTAAATTCGTGATGGCTCAAGTACCGCTCTACCCAGCGTTGTTGATCCAAACTTCTGAATATGCCAGTCTTGACCGTAATGATCAGACAAGACCTTTCGGACTAGAGAAAGGCCATTAGATCGCAAGCCATTCTCTTTTATGGTGACGATACCGTAGGCATTTGCGGTGCATATTTATGTTGACATGCTTGTTTTATTATATCAGTATGCTGCCTGCAGGACGGATTTTTCCGAGATTTTGGGGCCAATTGAAAAAAGAATCTCGGGGCCAGTTGGTTCCTGCACCAGAGCTTCGAAGGAACGGCGGGTTTACGCGGAGCTCGGCTCCCTTGGGCTGTTTATTCGGCTTTAGGATGTTTGCGAAAGGAGGTGGTGAAACCTTGAAAGTGTCGAGATAAATAAAGACCCTCTGGCAGGAGGGCCTTTATGGGTGAAAAAAGATGACTTGACATCATCGCTGTCAAGATTAGATCTTGACGACTCTACATGAAGCCTAGCAAAAGCCTTGCTATATGTCAAGCCTTTCTCCTTCACCCCGTTTGCTGAGTCAAACGTCGTATTAGTTCGAGTCACCTCATTAACCGGGTGTCTCGCATCGCGCCCCCTGCGATCCTGGCAGCACAGACGTGAGCTGGATTACTCTCTCATGTCGCTCGTAACGGCGGCCAGGATCGCAGTGGGGACAAAAACTATTTGCGCGCTATCGAAACTCATTTCGAAGAAAGGAATTAGCAATGAAACGCACTGTTGTTGTTATGACCCTGATTGCCCAACTACTGTTTTGGGGGATTCAAGAAGTGTCCGCGCAATTGACCGAGTTTGATCGCGGATTGAGTGCGAAAGCTACAATGGCGCCTTCCAGTTCGGAAACGCTCATGCGTGGCATCAAGCAAGGACCACTACCCATCGAGGATGCGGAATGCATTCTCAAGGGGGCAACCAAGGTCATCGTCCGCGTTTTCGATGGCGATGAGGAGACGACCAGGAAGGTATCCTCAAGCGCTGTCCTCATCGAGGATGCCGTCCGGCTCGGTCGCGGCACCCCTTGGGAGACCACGCCCGCCCATCGTCCGATGAGCCTGACCGGGTTATCCCTTGGCCGGTTGCTCGCCAGCAGTACCGTCCTCTGTTTCACCCGATATCAACAATATGCACCGGCGGTTTCCGAATTGCAAACTATTTTCGGCATAAACTTTTCGGTCTCCGCTCGCGCGGCTTGGCGGCGCAGCTGCCGACTCTCTCTGGCCACCTCACGCTTGCGGTCGCGATCCGCGAAGGTATCCCGCTCGCGCCCTGCGAGTTTGTCGCGCGGCGTCACGAACCCGATGGGGCTGTTGAGCCGCCGTTCGTTGTAATGCTCCACAAAACCACCCATCAGACGCCGGGCGTCATCGAGCGACAGCGGCCTGCCCGGTCGGATGCATTCGTGCTTGCCGTAGCGGTCGCACCAGTCGTGAAATTGCTTTTGGCGATGCCTAGCCAGCCGACGAAACGGTTGGCCGGGATCCCGATTTTCTCCGACCAATCACTGACGAAACCGCCTATAGCGCCAGGCTGCTGGCCGAGACGGTGCGCGATCATGTGATCGCCCAAGGCGCGCCGCGCAGGGTCCGCTGCCCGACGCTGGAGTTTGGCTTTCGCTCCGTGCTGCTGCCCGGCTACGACCGCCCGCTCTATCTGCTGCTGGTCAAGGGCTTTGGCACCGAACCGCTGATGGTGCTGACCGGTTTGGGGGTTGAATGCGATAAATTCGATCACATTGGGCATATTCCGATGGTCCGGCAACACTTGGTAACTTTCCCACCAGGAGGTGGTGTTCCGCCTGCCGCCAATCCGCTCACACCGGTCCGTCTGGCTGAGGCCCAACTCTAGCCGCCGCTTCCGCAGTGCCGAGATCGGGGCAGGGTGCCATTGGGGGAAGACCAGGATCATAGGATGGAGGCGGAAGAAAGCTCCCTATTCATTCCAATGAATAGGGAGCTAATGCTTGGCGCGATCGAGATATATACTTATAGCCCCTAGCTGAAGGCTGCCGCTAGTTGTAATAGCTCTTTTTTTCGCTCCTCAACAGTTTGCGCTTGGCGTAGCAAGGTTAGAAGATGATGGCAGCACTGTGCTCGAAAGATCAAATCCCTCATCTTTCCCTGGTTCTCGGAAATGGCGGATGAGGTGAGCTTTGCCTTCTTCCCGAATATAGGATCAAGAAAAGATATTTTTGACTTCGAATCAGCGCTAGCATGATGACTCAAGGCCACAAATACTTCGTCGAAGATTTTGCAGAGATGATCCCAGATAGGCCCATCAAAATGATCCATATCCATTCGATCAAGGGTATCCAAGACTGTTACAGCTATTACCTCGCATAAATCCGAACTACTCTTTAAACTAAGGACATAGGTCTTCTGTTCCTCATTCGACAGGGAATCCAGCTTGTCTTTCAATATTCTTCGATCCTGTGTCCATCTCATTGCCTCAATCCTCCTTTTCATTGGTTTCTCAACTCAACCTTCGACCTCTCAGGCCAAGTCGAGAAACCAATGAGAGGCGATCGTATACAATGACCTCCTCCCCGGGTTCCGTTAACGCTGCTCCCGGGGCTTCCTTTACCGGCACTCGCGGGAAATTACCCATTCATCCCCGGGCTCCCGGGGATGAAAATGCATCGCCCGGGGTTTCCTGGTATATAAAACCACACTAGGTATACTTACTATAGTAAGTCAAGAAATTCGACTCAAAATCTATTTTAGTCGTTCTTCAGGATAAGTCAAGTAAAGACAGGACTTTCCAAAGAAAATCTCAAGGGTTCCGGATGAAAACAGATCAAGTTGGGTTGAGGGCTCGCGCCTGGGTTGTTTCTAGTTCGAACGGTGGCAGCTGGCGGCCGTACAGAATCTCGCGAATGCCATCGGCGATGGCGTAGAAGCGAAAATCGGCCATGCCGAACAATCGCTTGCCGGCTCTGAGCGCGTGGTGGCACAGGATCGCCAGTTTGGTTTGCTGGCCCGGGTGGACCATCGCGAAAAACATCGTCAACACATCGCATCATGTTCTTCAGGCTCTGATAGAAAGTTCGAGTCGGGCTATTCACTCCGCCCCTCGCGGGGTGTTTCCACTGCCCCAATTCCTTTGGGACCGTGAAGCACCACCTCACGAGGAGGATAACCATGAACGGACTCATGCTCCATTGCGGTGGCTACCCCGGCCTGCTGGATTCCGGCTCGCATGGCAAAGAGCATTGCTAATTGGTCGATGAAAAAGCCGAGAGCCCATTAATTACGGTACAAATGGACCTGAATGGGTAAACTTGCTTGCCCAGTATAAGGTGAACCCACCCTAAAGCCGGCAAACTCATACGACCCCTGGATCATCTGGAACACCGATCTGGTTCTGCTCGATGCCGGAGAAAACGGCGCGGGGCAAGAGGTCAGCCGGCAAGTGGCGGCGCCGCTCGCGTATGCTCACGAGGTTGTCTCCTGCCGCAAATCCGACGACGGCGCCGTGCCCGCGCTCGTCGTGGCGGGGCCGGGCATCGGCCGGATCAAGTATATCCAAAATCCGTTCGCGCGTGGCAATGGTTCAGCGAACCCCGCGCGTTCGGCGAAGGCGGAACCGGTCGAAGGCCCATCTGTATCATCGGTCGAGGATCGCAAAGCGGCATACGACAAACGCCGCCGGCAAGTGGTCATCGACGCCGTGCGGGAACAGTTGGCTATGCTGGGCGAAGAGACTGCCTGGCAGATGGCCGTCCGGCTTCAAGGCGGTGACGCTCTGGCTGGGCACGGACTAGCGAGCAAAACGTTGCGCCTTCTGTCGGCGCTTCTCAGTCAGTCTGGCTGGCGCCGGGAGATCGCCATGGAGTCCATCACTTGGCCGTCCATGGAGGAATGGCAAGCCCTATCCAAGCTCCGCAACCACGACTTGGGGCAGGACGAACAGCGCTCGGAAATGCTCAATTTCTGTTGGACACTGCTGCGTCTCGCGCTTCGCGTCTGTGCCACGCGTTTGACGGTGATGGCGGGTGTGCGGGACAACGGGATGCACTACACCGAAGCCGAAATGTTCTCCGCCTTGCTCGGCTTTGACCTCGCTGCCCTGCGCGCCTTAGCCGCCGAGAAAATCCCGTATGCCAACGCTTGGCGGGAAGAAGTGAACGACGATTGGGCGGCAGTCCCCGAGCCGAACGCCGCCGAATGATAGCTAAGGAGAAGCAACATGGAATCACCGGCTGAACCTCGTTTTTCCTTAGGACTGATCGTGGCCACGCCTGGTGCCCAGGAAAGCATTCCCCACGCGGAAATCATCACGGCGACCTTGCGGCATAACCGCGGGGATTGGGGAGAGCTTGGTCAGGAGGATGTTCAGGAGAATGAATACTCCCTGACCCATGACCTCCGCCTGCTCTCCGCTTATGTCTCCGCGGCCGGTATTCGCTTCTGGGTGATAACCGAAGCGGACCGGTCGGCGACGACCGTGCTCCTGCCCGAGGAGTATTAACAAGAATAATGAAGAGGAAAACATGATGGACGTGCATTGTTGCAATTGCGACGAGCCGTGGGATCAGTCCTATCTGCGGCATGAAATTGCGGACTTGAGTCCCGAAGATCTCGCCGCCGTGGGCTGGCGCTTCGGCCGCAATCGTTTGGTTGTCCTGCATTGTCCGTGCTGTCCCAAGGACGGCAAGGGCTTGCCGGACGCCGGGGAGCGAAAGCAAGCGGTCCAAGAAATCGCCGAATTACTCGGCGACGACGAGGACGGTTTGGCTTCCACCCTTGAAGACTTTGGTCTTTGATCCAATTGACGGCTTCTACCAGGGAGCCGTCTTTTTTCTGCCTGGGCTGATCGCCCCCGGGCCTCGTATCCGACACTCGTATATTTATCAACCCCGCTAAACTTTATTGACATGCGCCATCGTTCCCATCAATCTGATTCCGCGTTCCATTACGAGAAAACTCCCGTCGGCCTGACCCGTGAAGAACAAGCGGCCATCCGCTTTTTCTTCAGTTGCCAGGCCGAATTGCTCATTCAACTGTTTTCGGGCGCCACGCCCACTCCCGCCCTGCTTTCGCAACTGTGGGTTATGCTCAAGCCCCATCGACCTATCTCCGATTAAGAAGCCCCGATCACGTCCCACCGTTCACCCTTGATTTCTTTAGAGGACGCAAATTTCCCGGTCTTGGCACCGTCGCCCAATGCCGCACAATGGAGGAATGGAAGATAGATCCGGCAAAAAAGATTGCACCGAAACGGCGATTGACGAAGCGCTCGATCAATTGGCTTGGGTAATTATGAAGATGTATTTATCGGAGCACCCCTTGCCAACGGCCATGGGTACGTTATCATCTGCTCATCCATCCTCTGGCGCAAGCCGGCCGGATTTTAAATCCCAATAACCCTATGGCACGCGGCGTCATTTATGTCCGGGTCAGCTCGGACGAACAAGTCAAGGGCATGAGCCTCGATTTCCAAAAGCAGGACTGTTTGGCATACGCGCAAAAGAAAGGAATCGAGGTCGGCCAAATTTACGAGGAAAAGGGCGAATCGGCCAAATTTGCCGACCGGCCTGAGCTTATTAAACTTCTCGATCACTGCGCCCGGCGCGATGCGAGAATTGACGCGCTCATTGTCTGGAAACTCGACCGCCTCTCCCGCAACCAGCTCGACTACTATTACCTCAAACGCAAACTCTTGAACCTGGGCATCGCTACCCCCGATCCAAAACTCTTTCCCATCATTGGCGCGGCGCTGCGCGAATACGCCAAGGGTTTTTCCACCCAAGTCGATCTGGTGACCATGCTTGACCGCCAGGGCTTGGCCGCCGCTCGCGGCCGAAAGACGCACAAGCAACTGGTGAGCAAAATGCTCTATGCCTATCTCGATTTCTATCGCGGCTGGCTTTTCAATCCCTGGGGCGGCGAGATGGTCAAGGGCCGGCACGAGCCGATGATTTCCGAAGTGGAATATCTGCGGATTGTTGCCATCCGGGACGGCCGTGGAGCCTGCCAGCACGTGAAAAAGCGCGCCTTCAATCCGCGTTTTCCACTGCGGCGTCTGGTTATTTGCCCCAATTGCCAGCAGTTCTACACGGCCTCCCTCTCCAAGGGTAAGCGTCAGCGCTATGCCTATTACCACTGCCAGACAAAGGGATGTCTCGCATACGGCAAAAGCATTCCGTGCGAAAAGGTCGAGGACCAATTCGTGTCCCTGGCCAATCGTTACAGCTTGTCGCATGAGTATTTGGACCGGCTTAAGTTAAAGCTGGATAAGGCGGCGAAGGAATTGGGCGCTGAAACTCAGGCGGCTCTTCACCGAACCGAAAGACACCTCGTCGAACTCCTGGAAAGGCGCCGCCGCATATGCGAAATGTGCGAAGACGGCTCCTATTCGCGGGCGGAATTTCAAGAGCGCAAAACGGCGGTGGAGCACGCGATCAATGAGGTTAAATTGGAGCAATGCCAGTATCGGATTCAAATTCCTGACGCGGAAAATGTTTTTGCCTATGCCCGCCAGTTCATTGCCCGCTTTGGCTCCCACTGGGAGCAAATGCCGCCCGAGGTGTATCCGGTGTTCCATAAATTGCTCCTGCCGGAAGGAATTGTGTACAACCGCGAGCGCGGTTATGGAACACCAAAAGTAGGCCCAATCTTCGGCCTTTATGAGGCACAAGCGCCAGAAAAGTCTTCAGTGGTGCCCAGGAGAGGACTCGAACCTCCACCCCTTGCGAGACACGATTTTGAGTCGTGCGCGTCTACCAATTCCGCCACCCGGGCATTGATTTGATGTTTTTATATTCTACCTAAAATAGTGGAAAAATCAATGAGGCCCCAATATTCCGACAACTGCTCATATGAGCAGTTGTCGGAATGGTTGCAATTTAACGTTATTTATTGTAGCGTTTGGCCAGTTAGGTCTATCTATCACACAAGAATAGGAGAACCCCGATGAAAGATGAGTTTCCAGAGGTGACAAAAATGTATGATCGACTTCGCTCCCTATGTTCCGAAGGAAAGGCGGAGGATGCCCTTCAGCTCGCCAAGCAAATCGCCGATGATTCAATCGGCCCAGCCTCACGAATGGTCGCCTTCATCAAAGAAGCCATCGAGAGCGATCATGAAAACATGCTCCCGCCAGCTCGGATCTTTTTTAATGAGATCCTTAAAAATGGCGACCTGCATCGTGTCCTAATCATGGCCGATGCGATAACCTTGGGGAAAGGTCGGATTGGAGAACGTCTAGCCAAGGAGGTAGAGCAGTTGTTGGATGCGTGGTGGAACAAGGTAATCTATCCCAAATTTTCGGAAAGAACCTTGGCCGAGCAACTCGTCTTTATGGAAATGGCGGTCCGCGACTGCACCTATGACACCGAGCTTTTTCACATCATCGGCCTCGTGGAGCACTTAAAACTGTCCAAGAAACATGTGCAAGCCAAAGCGCACGCCAAGGTCATTCTCGAGGAGCTGTTACCCTGCTGGCACAGGCAAGCCTGTGATCTGCCCTCCTCGATCTGGGTCCCGATCTTGGCCGGGTTCAAAGCCTTGGCCATCTCCGAAAGCTGACGCGGTACTTAATCCGATCTTGTTAAGCCACCCTCCCCCGGGTGGCTTTTTTTTACTATTTATTGTACAACTAGCAGGTGAATCCTAAACCTAAAATTATCGTCATCGTCGGACCGACCGCTTCCGGCAAAAGCAATCTGGCGGTAAAACTCGCTCAAAAATATAACGGCGAGATTATTTCGGCCGACTCCCGTCAGGTTTATCGCGGAATGGATATCGGCTCCGGCAAGATCACAAAAAAAGAAATGGCTGGCATCCCCCACCATCTGCTGGATGTGGCCGATCCGAAGCGAACATATTCCGTCGCCCAATATCAGAAATTAGCTCATAAAACAATTACTGAAATTTTATTGCGCGGAAAATTGCCGATCATCGTTGGTGGTACCGGTTTGTACATTCAGAGTATTGTCGATAATCTGACTTTGCCCAAAGTTCCACCTAACGCCAAATTGCGCAAGGTACTGGATGAAAAAGATCCCGCCGAACTTTTTGCAATGTTAAAAAAACTTGATCCTACTCGCGCAAAAAATATCGACGCCCAAAATCCCCGCCGGCTGGTGCGGGCCATTGAAATTGCCAAATTCCTTGGGGCTATCCCCGCGCTTAAAAAAACCGAGCAGTACGATACCTTACAAATAGGGCTACAAGTGGATATGGCCGAACTGGCTAAAAAGATCGCCCTAAGGCTTTCCAAGCGTCTCAAACAGGGTATGGTGACTGAGGTTAAACAACTGCAAACAAGTGGCGTATCCTGGAAAAGGTTGGAAAATTTCGGATTGGAATACCGCTATCTCGCCCGCTTCTTGCGCGGGCAAATATCAAAAGCTGAAATGATCGACTCTATCCAGTCGGAAAGCATTAAATACGCCAAACGTCAGATGACTTGGTTCAATAAGGATAAACGAATTGTCTGGGTCAATAAACCGGCCGAAGCAGAAAAATTGACAGCTTCATTTCTTCCCAAAAATTAATCACACAGAGATTTGATCGTTCCCCCGTCCGCAACAAAATAACGCGGAGAGATGAGCCCGCCCGCTCCGCCATGCGGATCAACAACGAGCAAGGTGCTGTCTTTTCGATAATCAATACTGAAATTTGATTTTAAGCCCATCATCACAATCTTGCCAGTTTTCGCATCGATGATCGCGTGGTCCTGGCAATTGGTTCCGCAACCCCATTCAGCCACAACATAGTGCCCGGCGTAATTTACTCCCCGCGCAACACTCGTCCTAATAAATGAACGGTAGGTCCAAGCTTCGGTTTGGCCAGTAAAATCAACCGGAGTTGGATAACGCAAATAAACGTCACCGGCTAGCACTGGGTGATCGGCAAACTTCGGTCCAGAAAGACAAGACATAATTGGTGAAACAGCTCCCGGCGAACGAGTGATTGGTTTAAGCCAAATCGCCGCCAAGGCAGTTACCAGCACCGAAAAAGCTAGGAAATAAAGATACTGACGGCTTTTATTTTTCATTTGAAATGCGGGCCCACGAGGACTCGAACCTCGAACTGCGGTTTTGGAGACCGATGTTTTACCATTGAAACTATAGGCCCATACAGACAACGTCTAACGGAAACATTCTAGCATAAAACCGCCAAGAAAAAAGACCCTTCCGGGCCTTTTGACTATTTCTTAACCTCCTTATGAGGTGTCTGCTTCTTACCAAACTCCTTGGGGACCCACGGTCCTCCAACGTCGCTTTACTCCTGCCTTCCTCCACAGGGAACTATCGTTCCCCGACCCCCTCCAACAATTCTGCAAAAAAACAGACGGTCAGACTTAAAAAAATAGGCGACCGGCCTATTTTTTTACTTCTTTATGAGCCGTCTGTTTTTTGCAGAATTTGCAGAACTTATTGAGTTCGATCTTGCGTTCAACGAGTTTTTTATTTTTCCGGCTATAGTAATTGATGCGTTTGCATTCCTTACAGGCCAGTTTGATCAGTTGGTCTTGTGACATATTGGTATTTAGCTAATTAACCTGGCTACTATAACTTAATTGCCTAAAAAAATCAAGGCGAGCCATAAACCGCAGTTTAGGGCTCGCCAGGCGGACGACGCTTTTGCCAAAAGGCACTTAATCTCGGCTTAAGGTAAAGATCGTACCCGACTACTACGAAGATCATCAACAGGAGAAATAACACGCAATAAAGGTCTAACACTAGATCGCCCCTTTCCCTTGATTTACAGTATACTAACACAGGCAAGGTAGCTTGTAAATAGCTAGATCGCCCGGGCGCGAGTCACACCATAGACCTTGGGATCTTCCAGACCGAGGGTCCAAGCCGAGAAACCGTGCAAGCCGTAAAGCATCGCCAGATCCAGTTTCCGACTAAAGCTCTTAGCATTTTCATACCAAGCCGTATATTTTTTGTGGTTCTTGAAATAATCAACATAGGCCACCTGCAAGTCGGGATCCCAGCCCCATTTCACTACTTGGGTATCGTTTTGTGACAACTCCGCCACTCGGCCGTATCCCCCAATATCCACCAGCTTGCCGGTCCGATCATCCCACTTCCAGAAATAGAACGGAATGCCTAGAGATATTTTCTTAGCCGGAACTTGGCCGATCGCGAACTTGATCACCTTTTTAACCCACGGCAGGCCCGCCACCGGCCCGGTCGAATCGGCCTGATCATAGGACATAATACTCAAAAAATCAGAATTTTGACCTAACGCCTTGTAGTCGTACGCTCCCACCACTCTCTGCCACAAATTCTTTGGATAATCAGCCGGATTAAGCGAAGTCTGAGCAATAACCGCCACAGAGAAAATCAAATTATTTTTCTTGAATTCAGGATAAGCTCGCCTCGCGAAAGCGGAATAGCGATCGCGATAGTCGGCGGACATTTGTTCGAAGTCGAATTGCCAGCCAACGTAACCGTAATTCTTTGCTTCAGCGATCATTTCTTGAACGATCTTATCTTGTAATGTTGGATTATCCAAGATCTTGCCCAGGGTGGTCGAACTGAAACCGCCATTGATCAGCAAAGGCATTACTTTCACGTGATATTTGGCCACAGTCAGCATAAAATCATCGTTCGGCCCACCCTTCAGATCGCCCGCTGAATTTACTGAATAGATTTGCGGAGCAACGATGTCGATATCCTTGGCATTTTTCTGAAACGAAGCCAAAGATTTTTTGCCTTCGGTATAATAATATATTTTATTAAAACTCTGCGCCTCGGCAAAACGGGGAAAAATAAATAGAGACAAAAATAAAAATGCAACGATATATCGTTTGGAAATCATCATCCCTATTTTAGCATAAACGGGAGAAGCGGGGCAAAGAAAAAAGACCGCCGGCACCCAAGGTGTCCCAACGGTCTTTTGTTTGGTAGAGGGGCAGAATGCCCGGAGCTATGGCTTGCTCAAAGTGAGACAAGCCAGCTGGCGTTAGTTTAGCAAATAAATTTATAACGGGGAAGGCCTTTCAAATCCTAACGCGGATGGAGCAGGGTAGGATTTTTCCGCGAGTAAAAGTTCGCCGTCGCTCACTTTTCTCGTGTCCGCAGCTCGCGGCCCATTCTACTGAATGGGTCCCCGCTCCGCTTTTCAAATCCTACCGCAAAGCTAACGCTTTGCTCCTACGCCACGCAAAAAGCGGCCGGAGCCGCTTTTTTCGTGTGCGTAGGGTAGGATTTGAACCTACGTAGCCCATAGGGCGAGAGATTTACAGTCTCTTGCAATTGACCACTCTGCCACCTACGCATCAAAATTAACGAGGTTATTATTGCACAAAATATCCCTTCGGGCAACAACAAAGCGCCCGGGTGAGCGCTTTGTTGTTGGTATGCGAAAGGTTATTTTTTGCTCAACTGAGGACCCCGACCTTGGGATGGCACCTTCCTTCCCTTTGTGGTTTGTTTGATATCGATCAATGGTAAACCATCTTTGATGGTTACTACCACCGCGCTTCCCCCGCCGACTTTCTTGGCAATAATATATTCGGCCACCGGGTTAAGGATCTTGCTCTGGATCAAACGCTTGAGCGGTCGAGCGCCATATTCCGGATTGTACCCCTCCTTGGCCAGATAACTGATCGATTCAGGAGAAACTTCAAGGGTGATATTCTTCTCGCGCAGACGGTGGCGAACCAGACTCACCTGGATCTCCACGATCTCGCGGATCACTTCCTCGGACAATGGATTGAAGACGATCACCGCGTCCAAACGGTTCAAGAATTCCGGCCGGAAACTATTCTTGAGCGATTCCATTATTTTATCCTTCACATCAGCAAAAGCGGTCTTCTCCGCATCCTGACGAAAACCGATCTTCTGGAGTCTGGTAATGTACTCGCTTCCGATGTTTGAAGTCAGAATAATAATTGTATTCTTGAAGTTTACCACCCGCCCCTTGGAATCGGTCAGTCGGCCATTATCCAGCACCTGCAATAAAATATTGAAGACTTCCGGATGAGCTTTTTCGATCTCATCAAAAAGCAAAACCGAGTATGGGCGATGGCGCACTGTTTCGGTAAGCGAACCGCCTTCATCGTAGCCGACATAGCCAGGAGGCGAGCCGATCAACTTGGAAACGGAATACTTTTCCATATATTCGGACATATCCACACGAACCAGCGCCTTATCGTCGTTAAACATGAATTTAGCCAAGGTTTTGGCCAATTCTGTTTTTCCCACACCGGTTGGACCCAAGAAGATGAACGAGCCGATCGGCTTGTCCGGATCACTAATACCCGCTCGCGAGCGTTTGACGGCCTCGGAGATCTCTTTGATCGCTTCGTCCTGTCCGCGCACCCGCTTGCGCAACTCCTCATCCATCCGGCCAAGCTTATCAACTTCCTCTTCAAGCATTTTCATTACCGGAATACCAGTCCAACGCGAAACCACCTTGGCCACTTCTTCGGCAGTAACCGCTTCTTTCAAAATCTTTCGGGAAGCCTGCAATTTTTTCAGACGAGTCTCGCGAGAAGACAGTTCCTTTTCAAGCAACGGAATCTGGCCATAGCGAATCTCCGCCGCGCGGGTCAAGTCCATTCGGAGTTCAGCCTGATTGGCCTCCAAACGAAAAGCTTCCAACTTTTCTTTGATATCACGCAATTCGGCAATCGTTTGTTTCTCGTTCTTCCAGCGCAGTTCCAATTCCCCCGTTTCTTCTTTCAGATCGCCGATCTCTTTTTCGATCTTTTTGATCCGGGCTTTGGCTTCTTTATTGTTGTCGCTCAATTCCACCTCTTTCTTAAGGGCCTCTCTTTCCACTTCCAGGGTCATTATTTTGCGGTGGGCATCTTCCAAAGCGGCCGGTTTGTTTTCCAGTTCCAGGCGTAGAGCCGAAGCGGCTTCATCGATCAAGTCGATCGCCTTATCCGGCAGGAAACGATCGGAAATATAGCGAGCTGAAAGCGTAACAGCCGAGACGATCGCATCGTCGGTAATGCGGACACCGTGATGAATTTCATAACGGCTTTTTACTCCGCGCAAAATAGTGATCGCGTCTTCCGGCGATGGTTCTTCCACCAGTACCGGCTGGAAGCGACGGGTTAAGGCCTGATCCTTTTCAATATATTTTTGATATTCCTTAAGCGTGGTCGCGCCGATCGCTCGCAAGTCCCCGCGGGCCAAAGCCGGCTTTAACATATTCGATGCGTCGATTGCTCCTTCAGCGGCACCGGCTCCGACGATGGTATGGATCTCGTCGATAAACAGAATTATTTTGCCGTTGGACTTTTCGATCTCCTTAATGATATTTTTCAAACGTTCTTCAAACTCTCCGCGGTATTTTGTACCAGCTAGAAGCAAACCCAGATCAAGCGAAACCACTTGTTTGTCGCGCAAGGATTCCGGAGCGTCGCCCTTGGCAATTCGTACCGCCAAACCCTCGGCAATGGCTGTTTTACCGGTTCCCGGCTCGCCGATCAGAATAGGATTATTTTTTGTCCGGCGCGAAATGATTTCCATTACTCGACGGATCTCGTTTTCCCGTCCAATCACAGGATCCAATTTATCCTTCTGTGCCAGCTCGGTCAGATTCTTGGTATATTTGTCGATCGCCTTGTTCTTTTTCGAATGATCGACAATGTCGGTCTTGTTGGAACGAATTTCTTCCAAAACTTTCGACACGTTCTCACTTGTTACGTGGAAACGATTCAGGGTGTCAGCGGCCGGAGATGGCACATCAAGCAAAGCCAAAAGTAAATGTTCGGTCGAGACAAAATCATCGTGCATATTACCGGCGATCTTAGCGGAAGTATCCAGTACACCCACCAATTCCGGCGTAAGATAAATTTGGTATGACGGGGCCGACACATTTCCCGTTTCCGGACCATCAAGCGAATCTAGCAAAAAATCGGTCAGCATGATCGAATCCACTTCGAGTTTGTCGAAAACAGTCAAAACCATACTATCATCCTGCAACAAGAGGGACGCCAAAAGATGCATCGGGTTGACCTGATTTTGTCCACGCTCGATAGCCAATTCGTGAGACTTACGAATCGCCTCTTTGGCTTTGGTTGTGAAATGTTGGAATGGAGGCATAAATTTAATTACGAATTACGGATTACAAATTACGAATGAAAAGGCAAAAAATGCTTAGACTTTCGTGCATCATATAACTTTTTAACCTACATGTCAAAACGGCCGAAACAGCCAAATAAGTTACAATGTGGCTTTGTTAAGCCTTATTTTCGACAGGTTTGATACCTGATTGTTTCAAAAGAGCGTCTATCGCCTTCCAGTTTACGACGTGGAAAAAGGCTTCAGCATACTCCGCTCGGCGGTTCTGATACTTAAGATAGTACGCGTGCTCCCAGAGATCGAGTGCAAAAAGAGCTGGCTTGTCGGCAGGAGGCAAAATCTGGTTAGCGGTATTTTCGATCAAGAGCTTCCCATCGTTTCCGATAAGGAGCCAGGTCCAGCCGGAACCGAACAAACTAAGAGCCTTATCGATGAACTGTTTTTTGAACTCATCAAAACTGCCGAATTGATCTTCAAGCGCCACACCGATTGTCGTGCCGTCCGGTTTGTTGTCCTTGTCTTTCGGCTGACCCAACACTGACCAGAAAAAAGAATGATTGAGATAGCCACCGCCATTATTTATCACCGCCGCCTTAATATCTTCCGGAAGTTTTTTATCAGCTTTGTAAATCAGTTCATGTAAGTCTTCTTCCGCCAGTTCTTTATGTTTTTCAAGAGCGGTATTAAGTTTGTCGGCATAGGTTTGATGGTGTTTCAGGTGGTGCACCTTCATCGTCGCCTCATCGATGTAAGGCTCTAGATCGGAATATTTATATGGCAAAGAAGGAATTTCGTACATATAAGTTTGCTTATATTTTAATCTGTTTATTGTTCTCTAAAATCTCCTTAATTACTTTTACCGTATAATCGATGTCCTTTTTTGTTGTATCGTGCCCGAGAGTAAACCTGAGTGTATTATCGGCATCGGCCCTCGTCTTTCCTATACTAATTATAACATGAGAGTCATCTTTATGGTGAGCCGAGCAGGCGCTCCCGGTCGAACAGGCGATCCCCTTGGCATCCAATCGCAAAACCATCAGCTCGCCAAACTGGCCATCCAAAGTAACATTTACATTATTCGGCAGACGTTCGGCCAGTGAACCATTGATCGTAACTCCGGGCAATTTAGCCAAGCTTTCGATAAAATGACCACGCAGATCGGAAAGTTTGGCCGATTCTTTTTCTCTACCAGCTTGGGCGATCTCTAAAGCTTTGGCCATTCCCACAATACCGGCCACATTTTCCGTACCGGATCGCAATCCCCGTTCCTGACCTCCGCCATAAACAAGCGGTTCGATGAAAGTATTTCTTTTTACGAACAAAGCGCCGGTGCCTTTCGGCCCGTAAATTTTTGAACCGTTGATCGTCATCAGGTCCACCCCCAATTGCTCAACGCCTAGTGGCAAGAACCGCGGGGCCTGACAAGCATCAGTATGTAAATAAGGCAAACGTTCTTCTTTTTGTTCCTTGCGAAAATGACGCAATATTTTTGCCACTTCCCGGATCGGCTCGATCGTACCAATTTCATTGTTGGTGTACATCACGGAAACGAGCGCAGTATCCGGACGCAACGCTTCCTTCAGAGCTTTCAGATCTACCAAGCCCTCTTTATCCACCGGCAAATATGTTATCTCCCAGCCTTCGCCTTCCAGCTTCTCACAAGCCTCCAGTACCGCCCGATGTTCGATCTGGGTAGTAATAATATGCCCCGGTTTTAAAATTTTATTCTTGGCCAACAGCCCGCGCGCCACGCCCAAGATTGCCAGATTGTCGCCTTCGGTTCCACCGCTGGTAAAAACGATCTCGTCGGCATGCGCGCCCAAAATCTCGGCAATACTTTTGCGCGCGGTTTCCAGGGCGGTCTGAGCTTCCGTTCCCTCCCGGTGCAAGCTCGACGGATTGCCAAAACTGCTCGAAAGAAACGGCGTCATCGCCTTCACCACCCGCGGATCAACCGGAGTCGAGGCTGCGGTATCTAAATAGATTCTTTTTTTCGCCCAATTAAACATTCCCGCATTTTGACACAAAAATCTTCTCGAAGCAAAACTACCAGGCCACTGACGGGAGTACAGGGTCTAAGGGGTAAAAGGGCCCTATTATCTAACTATCTTTATCGGACTTCCTTGTGTATCTATGTCTAAATGTGATGCCCCGCTATATCTAAAATGACCACTTATCTCAATTGTATTTCCAACTTGAAGTTGGTTTTTTGAATTACCTTCAACCAAAACGTAGGCAAGATTATTTGGGTTATCTGGATCTGCGATCAAAACATTATAGTTGCCTTTATTGTCGAAGGGTTCAAATCCTTTTATAACCCCTTGGGTAGAGAAGTTTGTCGTAGAGTATAAAGTAGAGTTTTGGAGAGCATACGACAGAGAGATTTGTGCACCCGTATTTAGCTTCGTTCCTTGATCCTGAGGTATTGTTTTTGCAAATATTGTTGAATGACCTCTATCAATTCTTTGAACAGATAGGGCGGGGTAACTCAGGGAAACAGACCTAAATTCATTTACTTGATTAATCTGTTGGTTGGACAAGCCCAAACCGAACACATTTATTGTATCGTACTTATTTAGATCATTAACTATCTCCTGATAATCACTTGAACCATCGACTTTAAGCATTATTTCCTCTGGTGTATTAGGGCCATTATTCTCTCCCCATAAGTCAATATACCCACCATTACTAGTTTGTATGAAATCATCGACCGTCAATGATTTTATTTCAATTTGCCTGTTTAGATATGCTCCTGGGTTTTTAATATAATCTGAGCTATTGATTATTTGGAAGTTGTTATAATTTACGGAAGATACATAGTAGTTAAATGATAAAACATGCGCCGGTGCTAAATCTGAATTAGATGCCGGTTTCTGGACCACTGGAATTGTTTTTTGAGCAGGTACTACGGGTAAATTCTGAACAGATTCCTTAACCTGGAGTTGAGAGGTTTTTGTAACGGGAGTCTGAGCGACAGATGCGTTTGTTTTTATAACTACCTGAGGTTGGGGTACAGAGTTTTTAGTGGAGTTTTGTATAGAAGTAGAAGAAACATTATTCCCATTTTGGGGCACTTTCACAATAGTAAAACCAAACCAATTAACAGGATTCCACCAGGAAGCAAACACTACAGATGGAACGATAACTATCATTAAAGGCAAAAATAAAAGATATTTTTTCATATTAATTTTTACTTGAATAAACCACATTAACAATACAACGATTTGAAATACTTGCAAGAGTATCATTATGATTCAATGGACTGCTTATTTGCACTTTGAATTCCAAGCCTATTATTGATATACTCAACCCATAATTTTTTAACTTATTTTGCCATGCCCATTTCCTTTGACTCAGCTCTTATTTACACTCTCATCGCCGTCGTCGGGCTTTTAGCCGCCGAACTATTTCGATTGAATGCACGCCTACGCCGAACCCTTTTGGGTAAAAACGGAGCAGACATGGAGGACACCATAAATACCTTGGTTAAGGGAATGGAAAATTTGGACACTCGCGCAACGGATGTCGAGAACTACATCATCAAAATGGAGGAGCGCCTCAAGCGCAGTATCCAAAAAGTGCAGGTTGTCAGGTTTAACCCCTTCGCCGATCAAGGCAGTAATCAGAGTTTTGCCATTTGTTTCTTAGATGAGAACGGCAATGGAGCGATCGTTTCCAGCATCTACTCACGTGACAAGATGAGCGTCTACGCCAAGCCGGTTCTAAAATATCAGTCCGAGTACGAACTCTCCGACGAAGAGAAGCAGGCGATCGACAAAGCCCGCTAAAAGATGTAAGATGTCAAGGTCTAAGGCCAGTTGCCTTTTATTCTATGCCTGAAAAAGACCAAAAAAATTCCATAGCTGAACGACCACCGGTAATCGCTATTATGGGGCATATTGACCATGGCAAGTCTACCCTGCTCGATTTCATCCGCAAGGCCAACGTGGTGGCAGGAGAGGCCGGAGGCATCACCCAGCATATCAGCGCCTACGAAGTGGTCCACAAAACGTCTACGGGAAAAGAACAAAGGATCACCTTTTTGGATACTCCGGGACACGAGGCTTTTTCCGGCGTTCGCGAACGCGGAGCCTCAATCGCCGATATTGCCGTTTTGATCGTGTCGGCTGAAGAGGGCGTAAAGGAACAAACCATTGAAGCCTACAAATCTATTGTCGAAACCAAAACTCCATTTATCGTAGCAATCAACAAAATCGACCGCCCGAACGCTAATATTGAACGCACCAAACAGCAGTTGGCCGAACAGAGCATTTTGGTAGAAGGCTACGGTGGAAATATTCCTTGGGTGGCCATTTCGGCCAAGGCAGGTATCGGAGTAGATGAATTGCTCGACATGATGCTTTTGGTAGCCGAGGTGGAGGAATTGAAAGGTGATGCCAGCATTCCTGCTACCGGTTTTGTACTCGAAGCCAACCTTGACCCCAAATCAGGTGTCACCGCCACCTTGATCATTAAAGACGGAACTCTTCGTACTGGCGACTTTGTGGCTGTCGGCAAGAATATGGCCAAGATCAAAAAGATCGAAGACTTTGCTGGACGCGATATTAAAGAGGCGACTTTCTCCTCCCCTGTTCGTATTTTTGGTTTTGCCCAAATTCCGGAAGTCGGCGCTTTCTTCTCCGCCTTTTCCAATAAAAAAGATCTGGATACTTTCGTTTCAAAATTGGTCGCCCCGGCGCCGATCGCTAAAACGGCTTTCAACAACGAATCCAACGCTGGCTTTGTCATGATCCCGCTGATCATTAAGACTGATGTGTATGGCTCTCTTGAAGCCGTAACCAAAGAGGTGGCCAAACTTTCCACCGGCAAAGTTTTCTTGTCTGTGGTAGGAACCGGCGTGGGCACGATTGCCGAGACCGATGCCAAGGTGGCCAGTTCCTCGCCCGATTCGATCATCTTGGGCTTTCACGTGAAAGTTGATCATTCAGCCACCGACCTGGCGGAAAAATTTGGTTTCAAGATCCAAACTTTTGATATTATCTACAAATTATCTGAATGGCTGGCGGAAGAAGTAAAAGCTCGCACCCCCAAGGAAAAAGTGGAAGAAATAACCGGCCGAGCCAAGATCTTGAAAGTTTTCGCGCAGAATCGCGACAAGCAAATTGTTGGGGCGCAGGTCACCAAAGGAACAATCAAACGCGGATCGGAAGTAAAGATCATGCGTCACGAAGCCGTGATCGGTGGCGGGAAAATTCTGGATCTGCAAGAAATGAAGATCAAGATTGCCCAAGTCGAAGAAGGCACGCAATTTGGCACTGAGATCGATTCAAAAATAACAATGGCCCCGGGCGATTATATCGAGGCGATCGAAACGACTTTCCAATAATATTTTATGGCTCACAAATCGGAAAAATACGTCTCGCTAATTTCTCAGCTTTCAGCGGAGTTTTTAAACTATCATTCAAACGGTGCTTCACTAATCACCGTGACAAACTGTACAGTCTCTGATGACCTGAAACGAGCAACGGTATACATATCCGTCCTGCCAGATGAAAAGGAGGCCGAAGCCTTAAACTTCGCCAAACGTCAGCGTGGCGAGCTCAGAGAATATCTAAAAGAAAAAGGAAAACTGGGTATTTTACCCTTCCTCGAGGTCGAAATCGACCGCGGAGAAAAGCATCGCCAGCATATTGATGAACTCATCAATAAAGGTTAAACTATTGCTGTTTACCTTGTGAACATTCTGGGCCCAGCCCAGAACTGCTATTTTGGCGCAGTGGTGAAGCGGTAACACAGCGGTCTGCAAAACCGCGATGCGCGAGTTCGATTCTCGCCTGCGCCTCAAATGGTTGATCTAGCAAAAATCAAGCCAGAACATCTTTGGTATTTTGTGGGGCTAATTGCTACCGACGGTAATTTGAGTAAGGACGGTCGGCATATAACTCTCACCTCTAAAGATAGGGGACATTTATTTTTAGTCCAGAAAGCAATCGGACTGAAAGGCACCATCGGATTAAAAGCTCGAGGTGGTTCCAAGGATAAAATATATTCAATTCTACAGTTTAGTAACGTTAACTTCTACAAATACCTGGAAAGTATTGGTTTAACGGCAAGAAAATCACTAACAATAGGAGAATTACAAATAAACAAAAATTATTGGAATGATTTTATTAGGGGTGTAATTGATGGAGATGGGTATATCACAGGATGGACAAACGGTCATAATGGTTTAAGACAGTGGTCAGTGGGAATTGTTTCCGCCTCGATTACCTTTCTTAAATGGCTAAAAATTGAGATTGAAGACAAGTATAAAGTAAATGGCAGAATATTTTCGAGGACTTCAAAAAATAAGGTAAACCCTATGTATTCGCTAAGATTCGGCAAATTAGCCGGCAAGATAATTTTGGGTCAGATCTATTATGAGAATTCTTTATGCCTAGAGAGAAAACAAGCTAGATGCCAAGAGTGTTTACTAGACAAGAATCGGATGCTAAAGTATGGGAACGTAGTAATGCCCGGGTGCTGAAACTGGTAGACAGCCTCGACTTAAAATCGAGTGAGAGAAATCTCGTGTCGGTTCGATTCCGACCCCGGGCACAAAAAAGCCGCCTACACGCTGGGCGGCCATCAGCTTTCCTCCCACACCGAACGGCGGAGGTATTTCAAACATTCATGCCATTCGGCAAGTTTTTCCGATAAAGCAAAAGTCTGAAAAGTTGCAATCAATTCTTCAAAAAAACAGTAGCGGAATTGCAAGTATTCCGTGCGAGCGCAACTTGGAACTAATTCCAGCTCGTGTCTGAGTGCTTCGACGCAGTATTCCGGTCTTGATCCATTTAAACCCATAAGCTCAAGCTCGTAGACCAGCACAAATTCCCGAAACTCAGGGCGAACGGATTCTGATACGAATACGACGTCCCCTATTGACCCGGAAAAAAATTCCAATTCGGGAACAACCGTTCGAGATAGAATCAGAAAATCGAATTCCTGGCCACCGGCCAGTCGTCCATGCGCAGAACGCACAATTCCACTGAGGACATTCTCCCTCAGTATATTCATATTTCACCTCCCAAGTAGTCTTATGCCACTCTACACACCAAGTGTGAATTTGTCCAATGTTATTTGTGGGCGAGGGGAGACTCGCCCGCGACTAAACCTTCGTCGCCACTCAGGTTTGTCTGGGCACCACCTCGCGATGACGCCAGCAGGCGTCATAACGCTCCGGCGTTCTCGTCTCCACGCAAGCCAAAAAATTGGCTTGCTCCTCTTCATGTGGGCGAGGGGAGACTCGAACTCCCAAGGATTACTCCACTAGTTCCTAAGACTAGCGCGGCTACCAATTACGCCACTCGCCCAACAATACGAATACTAGCAAAAAAGCCACAAAATACAAAGTGATGTTTGCCTGTCGGCCGTAAATTTGTTAGTATTTCTACTGTATCCGCCCTGTTAGCTCAGCTGGTAGAGCAGTCGCCTCTTAAGCGAACGGTCGGGGGTTCAACTCCCTCACAGGGCACAAATGAAAAAATCCGCACGTTGCGGATTTTTTCATTTGTGCCCTGTGAGCAAGACGCCTGCGCGTCTTGCGTAGGGAGTTGAAGACCGCAGCCATGTTTCGCCAGTAGGCGAAACGGGCGAGGGGTGGCCTGCGAGTTTTGCGAGCGACGGCGAGCCAGAACTTGTAGGCAACGAACCCAATAAGGCGAGCTTTGCGTAGAAGTTGGACAAGATTCCTGCCTTCGCAGGAATGACAATACAAATTTTTTACTTCACCGGAAACTCATCCCCCATTTCGCCGGAGTAATAGAATTCGTAGGCCAGTGAACCGAAGGTATATACCCGGCCATTGATCGTAATATCAGAACCGCCCACTTGAGGATCAGCCTTGGGCACGGACTTAATGAAGCCGACATTGAAGATTGTAGCCAGAATTTCGGGGCGATCGGAAATATCAAAACCGGCTTTCTGCCACTGTGTTTCCACTTGCTTCAAAAAAAGTGCAGTATACAAATAGGAATAGGTACGATCGTGTTCATCAGTCAAACGGGCGAAACGTTCTTGATTCGGATCAGCCGTTTTAAAAGCTAGCATTTTTTCATAGTCAGGCCCAAGATAGTAGGCCGAACTCTTGTCAGTCAAATTTCTCTCGATCTGCTTGGCCGTCTCTTCTTTAATACCGGCCACCCCCAAAGAAAACTGCACCTCATTGCCAAGAATTTTTAACGGTTGAAAGAACTGTTTGAATACTTCGCGATTGTCGTGGAAAAGTCGCAACTGTTCGCCCACGATCTGCGCCACGATCAAACGAGCCGGCACGCCGATTTGCGCCGACACCTGATTGATCACATCAATATCTTTACTGAGGGCCGCTTTCATCGTCTGCCATTCAGGCGTACTGATCCAGCCATAGAGGTTGGCATCTGTCTGACTATTCGATAAGACCGACGAAGCCGAGTTTTCATCATCACACTTTTTTCGCTCAGTTTGATAATTAGAATTAGCCCCCGCATACAATTCCGCCGAAGCTAGCATTTTAGCCAGCACCACATCGGAACGAGTTAGCTCGTAGGTCGCCAAGATCTTGGACCCATTTTCCGGAAATATTTTTCTCAAGGCTTGTGCTCGACAGAGATTGGTAGCCAACAAACTGGGATTAACCGAAGTCTGTCCTACGCTACGGATAGCCGAGGCTGATTGAGCAAAATACCGATCGTTCAGGTCGATCCGACCGCTAGCATCGGTTAAATGGAATTTAACGGCAAAAAAACCGGCAGTAAGAAACAACCCGACAAAAGCGAAGCCAAAAAGACACACCAAGCCACTGATTTTAAGGATTTTACGAGACATTAATGGGGTTATTCTAGCATTTACTTTAATTAAATGAAATAGATTTTGGGCCAAAACAAGCCTAATTCTGGGCCTATTTTTGCTATTGACTTTTTCTATATATAGTGTATAATTAACAACAGATAGATAAGAATAGATAAGATACTAAACGAAAGTGGCTCATTGAAATATGGCTACATAAAAATTCATCGAATACAAAGAATAGGAGATCGGAAAGATGAGTACTTCGAGTTCGAAAGCAAAAAAGACCAGGGCCCATTGGTTAGCGTTGCCATTGCTTGTCAATCTAATTGGCACGGCAATCCTCTGGCCCGCGGCCTATTTCTTTTTTCACCTACTGAATGAAAACGCCGTGATGTCGCAAGTTACCGCCATCGTTACCTCCGCCGTCATTACTTATGCCATTTACTTTTTTTGGGGCTTTCGCAGACTGACCCCGAACGAGTTCATGAACATCGAACGGATGGGCGGATATCTCAGAACGATATCCGGCGGATGGTTCGTCCTATGTTGTCCCGGCGTTTTCGACAAGGTGTCGAGTGACGGCGGGCATGGTTTCTTCTCCTACATACTGGATAAGATCCGCATTGGAGACAACAAGGACGCGATCGACCTGCCGGGCGGTTTTACTGTTAAAGCGAGTGTAGAATTTCGCTATCGAGTAAAACCGGGAACAAAAGTTTCCGTGCCCGAAAAGACCCCGGCTTATCTGTGGCGGTATGCCGTCAGAGACAGTGTGGGATCTCTCAAGGAGGCGGTCAAAGCTTTCGTCCGCGCGCAAATCTTGGCGCAACCAGACGTAGCAACACTTACAGCCAGTCTCAGAAACATTGGGGATTGTGCCTGCAGTGATCCTAAGGTCACCAAGGCACTTTCCAAAATGGGCGCAGAGCTTTTGGCTGGGAGCGTCATTGTTGACATTGACTTCGACGAAGGAACCCAGGCGACGAGGAGGAAGAAGGCTGAGGGACAAGCCTTGGCCGAGGGCGAAGCGGCAGCAATTGCCGGCTTCACCAACAGCATAAACCTACTTGTCGCGGCGGCGACTGCTAATGGCTACAACATTGATTACGACCAGGCGGTAGACACGTTAAAAACCCTTCGGTTGTACAACGTGCTTACCCAGTCTGGTGGCCAGATCAGTCCGGAAATGCTGCTTCTCTTTAACGCCCAACTGGGCATGCTTTCCGGCAATCAACCCAATCAGGGTAACCAGCCGAGAAGACAAAAGAAAAAACCTACCACCCCATAAGGAGGGTACCGAAATGATGACAGTCCTGGCCGAAATATTCCTATACCTCGTAGTTTTCGGGGCGATAGGCGCAATGTACTATTGGCTCTGGCGTGACAGTCAGAATGCCAAAGAAAAAGCCGACAGAGCAGCAGAAGCAGCGGCAGCAGCGATAGCGGCTGGAGCTCCAGCACCACCTCCGCC
>TBL_comb47_HYPODRAFT_10000259_pt1 | contig 69936 bp, 43 predicted proteins | sample TroBogypolimnion_40_FD_10682 | JGI IMG/M metagenome (IMG submission 10682) | reverse complement strand
CCGTAAACCAAAATGCTGGGGGGCTACCCCTGCATCCACCTCACCTTTCTGCACAGCAGCAAAAACGTCACCATGACTGGGAAATTCCACGATTTTGCAGAGGACGTCCAACTGCTCCGCAGTTTTAATAAAATTGCTGCCGCTGATATCCTTACGCATGATACCGACGCGCTGCCCGGCGAGATCGGAAATATTATTTGATTTCCCTTCCGGACGAACAAAAACCTGCCCCCAGAGTTCGGCCACCGACTCGTAGGTGTAATCCATGACTTGGCCGCGTTCCGGGGAATAGGCGACCGAAAGCATCAGATCGATCTCCTTCGACTGCAGCCGCTCAAGCCCTTCGGCCCAACTCCCCGCCACAAATTCAACTTTCCAGTCCTCGTCCCTGACAATCTCTCGGAGCAGGTCAGGGTTCAACCCTTGAGCGACTCCATCTTCATCGAGAAAATTAAAGGGCGGAAAGGGAAACACCCCCACTCGGATGGTACCCTTCGGCCCTTTTGGGGTGGCGTGAACAAAGAACGGCTGCAAAACCTGCAACAAGACAAGGATGAGCAGGGTGGAAAAAATAACAGCCCAAAGCAATCTGAGATCACGCAGTTTCGAGGGAATACTGAACGATGATTGATCATCTGATGAGGGTGTTGCTCTACGTTGCTTCATAATTCGATTTCCAGCACTGTTTTACCTGCGCCTATATCTGAGTCTTGCGAGCATTCTCTGGTTGGAGCAGAAGATGATCTTTGGATAAAGGCAGATAGACCCGAAAAACACTGCCACTGTCCGGCTCGCTTTCCACGATAGCCACGCCGCGATGTGATCGCAAAAATCCAGAAACCACCGCTAGCCCAAGTCCTCGACCGGCAAACTTGGTAGTGAAAAACGGATCAAAAAGTTTTTCGATATCTTTAACTGCTATCCCGGAACCGGTATCTTCCACCATCAAACAGGCATAAAGTTCGTCCTGTGGTTGCCAGTCAACAGGGAAACGATGCAAGGTGGCAATGTCTGCCGCTGAAACTGTCATGATCGCTAAAGTGATGGTGCCCTGCTTGTCTTGGATCGCCTCAGAGGCATTCAATACCAAGTTTTGCAACAGTCGTTGCATCTGGCTGGCGTTAGCGATAATGACTGGACCTGGATTTGGAAAATTGGAGGCGAGAACTACGTCTTTCTGGATTAAACCTTGAAGCGTAGGGAGACTGCTGCGGCAGACTTCAGAGAGATCTAGGTCGGTGTGTTCGACAAACGATTGTCCAAGGTAAATCAACATCATCTGGCTTATCTCTACCGCCCGCTGAGTAGCTTGCAAAGCTGAGGTCAGATATTTTGTTGTTTCCCCTTCTGGTGCTAGGTCTTCAATTGCTAGCTCGAGGTATCCCACGGTCGCCCCGAGAAGATTGTTGAAATTGTGGGCGATGGCTCCAGCCATGCGATTCAGGCTTTCTGTTTTTTCAAGTTTCTGTAATTGTTTGGCTAACCCAGACTCTATTTCTTCCGTTCTCTTTCGATCAGTAAGGTCAGTATTTAAACCGGAAATTCGCACCGCCATGCCGTTGCTATCGCGCTGAATGAAACTTCGAGTCAAGATGGGCACATAATGCCCCTGTTTATGCAGACACCGGGTTGTTATTTCATAATGGTTTAGCCCCCCGAATACAGCTTTGTTCACTACACTGTTAGCGTGTTCCAGATCGTCAGGATGGATCAATCGTCGCCAAAGTGAGGTGTCAGCAACCAACTCATTTGGTTCATATCCGACCATAGTCCACCAACGCGGGGAGTAATAGATTGTATCAGTCAACAAATCCCAGTCCCAAATTGCATCGGGGGTCGCCTTCATGGCGAGTTCCAGCCGCTCCTGTGCTTTAGAGAGCGTATCTTCCATCTGTTTGCGTTTGGTTATGTCATGGATGATCGAGAAGAGCAGGGTTGTGTTCTGGACGGTGATCGGTGTTGAGTGCATCTCTACTATGCTAATAGCACCACTGGCTTTTTTAAGCGGAAAGATGAAATGGTTTTTTTGCTCTGCCAAGGCAGCAGATCGTTCGGTTTTGGTGACATCAGGGGGAAGTGTATTGATATCCCGTATGTTCATAGTCAGGAGAGTCTCATGCGGAAATTCGTAAAATTTCTCAGCAGCGAGGTTTGCGTCAACTATTGCACCTGTGTTGGGTTCGACCAATAGCATGACGGCGCTATGTCGACTAAACATACCAGAAAATAGCTCCTCACTTTCTTTGAGAGCTATTCTCTGTTGGGATAATGAATACAGCAAGTCATTAAAGCTGCCGATGAGTTGGCCAATTTCATCCTGCCTGAGGATGGGCAGAGGCTGTGGCTGTTTGTTTGAAGCAACCATGGCAACTAAAGCTGTGACGGTATCAAGCATCGGCGCAAGCAGTCGTCTCAGTGACCACCAGGTCAGACCACCAGCAAGCAAAGTCATCATGATTGCAGCCAGCAAAATATGTTTTTGTATTTTGTGAATTGGAGCGAAGGCTTCTGCGGTGGGCAACGCGACTGCTAAGTACCAACTTGCCGCAGGTATCTTCACAATAGAAGTTAGTACTTCCACGCCTGCTGGAGTTACAAGAATCGTGGTGCCTTCAAAGCCGGCAATATTTCGGTCGATGAGTGGATTTATGCCAGCATCTGGAAGCGGGTCCATGATCCGACTTTTGTCGGTGGCCGTGACAACTAAACGATATTGCGGAGCTACAAGCAGGTAACCGCCCGTCTTGCCGTAACGGTTATCTGTAATTTTATCAAAAAAATTGGCCTTGCCCAGGTCAACCACTCCAGCCAATGCACCAATCACGTGGCTTTGAGCATCATGAATGGGCACCGTCATGACAATAATTGGCTTTTTCATCATCTTGCCAATGGCTGGACGGCCGATCGTAGCTTTCCCTTCTTTGAGAGCCGCCGAAATATGATCTCTATCCATGTAATTAACGCCTATCCGCCCTAGTGAACTCGGAACAGAGGCGGCTGCGGTGCCATCGATTTGCGTAATGAAAGTGCCACCGTTAAACATATTTTGCAGAACTGGTCGTGCTTCCAAAAAATTCTGGAGTGATGCTGCATCACTCATACTGGTGGGGGTAATTTGCCTGGCGACATTCTCCATACCTGAAAATCGGTCATTCAGTTCCTGATTGATCTGTGAGGCAACTATCGTAGCCGTCGTGAATTGCTGCTCGCTCAGAAGTTGATGGATGTCTTTTTTCAAGATCTGGCTGGCATAGAACGCCAACGACCAGATACTGATCATGAATATTCCCGATATGAGGAGGCTCAGCTTAGTTTTGAGCGACCAAGGCCTTGTGGTGTTACTATTCATGAAGGTATATTCCGCAAGTTTCTGACTTGACTTAACCAGCTGTGATTAGTGCTTCGCTTTATTTAGTAATGCTCATAATATCGAGGCCTTCACTGTCGAGCCATTCTAAGAATATGCTGACACAACTGGGGCAGAGCTGAGTCCCTGAGGCATCGTTGATAATATTTAACGCCTTGCCATGACACGTGCTTTTTCTGTACGGCCTTTCACTGGTCAACGCGTCGTAGGTGTCGGCGACTGCGGTCATGCGAGCCCATAAAGGAATGGAATTCCCCTTCAACCCTTGGGGATAGCCATTGCCGTCCATGCGTTCATGGTGAGACACCACGACCGGAAGGATATCTGCAATACTGGGGATGGTTGTAATGATGGAGGCACCAATTAGGGGGTGCTGTTGGATATGCTCGAATTCATCATAGCTGAGACGGCCGATTTTCAACAACACATCGTCCCTGATACCAATTTTTCCGATATCATGTAGCCGTCCGGCAATCTGGGCACGTTCGATGTCATAAGGGGTGCCGCCCGAATGTTTCACCATGCCAGCTAAAATCAGGGACACCCGTTCTGAATGGCCTTGCGTATATTTGTCGCGGGCCTCCAGTGCTTTCACCAGACTGGCAATGCCTGCAATTAGTAATTTCTGTTCGCCAGCCAACCTCTCTTTTTCTTTCAATAAAAGTCGAAACTCATAAGAAACGATTTTGTGCAAGGTCATCATGAGCTGTTCGATATTAAAAGGCTTGATGATGAAAGCTGCGGCACCGTACTGCATCATCTGCCTCATGTTGGCAGCATCATTCTCCGTACTCATGACCACAAATGGAATCTGCGAAAACAGCGGATTCTCATGCAGTATTTTGCAAAGTTCCAATCCGCTCATTTCCGGCATGTAGACATCAGAGAGGATCAAATCAAGCGAAGTCGCAGATATGACTTCAAGGGCTTTTTTGCCATTTACTGCTGTCAGTACTTCATATCCCTCCAGTACAAGTCCATCCTGGAGCATGAGGCGCACGGAACTTGAATCATCCACCACAAGAATCCTTGTCTTTGTGGGATGCTCAGATGATTTTTTCAGAAGTTTTTCTACAATCGAAGCAAGTGTGACCTTAGCCTCGCTTTTATCAATGTAGGCAAAAGCACCGGCAGCCATACCCTTTTTGATATTCTCATCTGATTCAGAGGATCCCGTAAGAATTACGGGAATGTCCCTGTAGGAAGGGTTTTCTTTTAATAAATGGTATATGCAGGGTTTTTCTGGTGTTGACGCTCTCATTGGAGTGATCACAAGATCAGGCCTGATGCTTCCAGAAATAAGAAAACTGCCCTCCTTTTCCGATGCTTCAAATACATCATCAGTAATCGGCAAAAGGATACTTTTAATCATCGATCGATGATGAAGATTGTCATCAATAATTAAGATACGGAACGTGTTCATTATGCACCTTGATTCGGTAGAGGAACCATGTAGTGGTCAACTAAAATTAGAAATCACGACCTCAATACTTTCGACTCAGTGACACTTCGAATGAAGGGATTCATTTAACACCAAATATGGCTCTAAATGAAACTCAGCCGGAGAGATTGCTTCCGGATTTATCACAACAATCTCTCCTCGTTACCGTCTTGAGATTGCCACGGCCTTCAGCCTCGCAACGACGTGATAGCCTACCGTCTTTGCGAGCAAAGCGAAGCAATCTCCTGGAACGAAGACTGGAATCGATAACCCACTCGAAAGAACACACGGATTTTCTCTCTGCCGGGTTGAGATTGCCGCGGCCTTCAGCCTCGCAACGACGTTTAAGGAAAGTCTTTCTTCGCAGGTACGGTGTTGCCAGAACTTGTGGAGTCATACTATTGGCATGGGGATGGCTCCACTCCAATTTTTGCTGAGTATTATTCATAGTCACTATACCAAGTGCCCCCTGACCTTATTTTTTCAAAGGGATAATTATAATATCTGGCTGTTTTTTGAGATCGGTGGCAGCGAGTGAATCCTGCAGCTGAAACCGAATATTCGACATGGTCTCCTCAAGGACCATGCGGCTATTTCCAATGCGTATCTTGGTATCTGCAAATATTCTTCCCTGCACAGCGATAGTGCACTGCATGGCACGCATTAATGCATTGCGTGACGATTTAGGGGCGTCGGAGGAAATCAGGTTCAACAGTGCAAATTTATGCTGAATTTCTTCTAACTCAGCCAATAGTTCATCCAGCTTGTTGGCCTCGGCCTGAGAGTTTATTCTCATTTTCCAGGCTTCGATTATTTCTGTCTTTGCGGCTATCGCTCGCCTGAGTTCATAATAGAATTCTAGCTGCGCCGGAATTACAGCGGCAGCAAGCAGGGACGGGTCAGCACTATTCGACCCCACATTGCCGGTTGTAATCGAACCGGCTGCGACAATTTGCGAGTGAACAATTTTGGATGAAGGGTCACAGTGCAGATTTGCACCAGCATGCATACGACAGAAATAGGCACTTTTTCTCATGATAATCGAACCACCGGCATATATTCTTCCGTGTTCAACAATCGTCACATCTACATCTCCCCGGGCGCGGATAACGGACAAAATACCGTGCATCCCGCCCTTGACCACCACATTGCTGTCCGATCTCACCTGGGCTTCTTTTTCAATGACACCGCTAATCAGGATATCCCCCAGAGCGTTGACCTTGAATTTTTCTTTAACCGATCCTTTAATTTCAAGGGAATCGCGGGCAAGAATATTGCCGGTACTGTAATCAACATCTTTGGGAATTATCAGCTTGGAACAGACTTTGATCGAACCTTCTGAGACAATAGAGAGAACCCCGGAACAGGCTGCGCGTACTTCGTGAGTTTCATCGTTGTAGAGAGTATTGTCGGACATTTTTATAACGAGATCCTTGCCAGGTACCTGGATGGCTGTGGCACCGAAAACGTCTCTCCCCGGGGTTCCCGAGGTGGCGGGAACCTTGATAGCAATCAGCTGATCTTTGTTGACCCCGAAAAACATATTTCGTTCCCGAAAATCAATCTGATCGTGCTCCAGTATTTTGCCTGGCAAGGATCCGAAGTCCACCTCAAGGAGCAGACTGGCATCTGTGCCATTAACCGGCAAGGTGCCCAGGGCAACGACTGCCTGCTGCGGTCGTTGTTCTTTCTCGGTTATATCCAGGCATAGTTCGATTGCGTGGGGCAAGCGGCCAACGATAATGTTTTCTTCATCAAGAATTTGGTGGATAGTGTCCTTCGTCGGCAGGGTGTGCCCCGATAACGGCGGCCTGAGAGAAAGAATAGCCTCTGTTTTTTCAGGGGTGACAGCAATCAATTTGGTGATGCTAAGCGTGTATTGCCCAATTGGTCCTTTTTCTTTTTGGTGGCTGCCGGGGTAACCGCTGGCTGAGGCAATCAGTTGTTTTTTCCCTTCATCGAACACCACATGCTCACCGGGAAGAAAGTTTAATTCCTGAGGGAGCGGGCAGGAAATTTCCTGGCCAAAGACATCCTTTCCTGGGCGGGAGCTAACCGGTGGTCCTGGTTGGGCGAGAATGTCACCCGGACGGACGATTGGCGTCAGGACTATTGGGGATTGCAGGTTTTCCCCGTTTTCATCTGTTTCCTCAATGAGCACGATTTGGGTGACGAACTCCAAGCACATGCCTTGTGAACCTTGAATTGGCGAGGTTCCTGTTGCAAGCACGAGAGGGTCGGCAAAAGGTTCAACCTGTTCGATATACGCGGCAGCTTTGGCGATAGTTTCCAAATTTAAACCATGGACAATGCCTTTTTGAATGAGGAGCTCGTTCAGTTCCTCGCCCGAAGCGAGTTGCACGGTTTCGCCTTCCTTTGCAGGACAGTGAAGAGTGACGTGAAGAAGGTCAGGGGAGACCTGGATCGAATAAGTTGTATTTTGCATTACGCGCTTTAGCCTCTTGAGGAAATAGTAGCGTTCTTATTGATCACTGAATCAGAAATTTAACTTCACAGAAGTTAAAAAAAACTTACCCCCGGCCAGGATCGATCCATGGAAACATGATGTTAGATACCCGCATTATGCTGCTCAAATTCAAACAGTAATTCCTGTAACTCTTCCGGACTGACCAAGCCTTTTTCAAGAAGAATGGTGCCAAATTTTTTCTGAAGGCGGTGCTGATGGAAAAGCAGCACCTTAATTTGATAGTCATTCAATATTCCAAAGTTTATGGCGGTCTGACCGAAAGGTTGAAAAGGGACTTTCCCTTGAAGAATGGAGGAAACATCCGCTTGGCGCAACATGCCGAGACGGCAGCCCAATTCACCAAAGCGTGGCCGTTCGGTTCGTTGCCAGGTGAGAATTCTGGTGATGGTCCTCCAATTGGCCAAGCCGGAGTAATAGAGAAAATGGCCAAAAAGCAATCGCCGATGGGGGAGCGGCCCGCAATAGAGATTCTCGGTGGGTGAATATTCAGGAGCCCAGCGTGTCTTGTGTGAAAAAGGGTTCGGCCCGGCTGTTGGTTGGGAACAGGGGCTTTGATGGAAACTCTTTCCTGGTGACCATTCGGTGCCATTTTTTCGCCTGGCTGAGGAAGGAGGGGAGGGCACCTCGTTCGTTGGTTGACGAAATCGGGTTTGCAGCGGACGACTTTCTTTGATTTTTAAATAGCAAGACAGTTGTTCATAGGCCATCTGAACCTTATGGAATTTGTCATTGCTCCCCGTAGCCGATTGAAGATTGCTTCTAATCAAGGCATCCGGGTGTGTTTCCATAGCCCTTTGACGATAGGCTCCTTTCAAGCCGCTGAGTTGCAGATACTCCAGAAATTCCCAGGAGATCTTCAGGTGAGAACCAAATAGAATCTCACAAGATCGGAAGAGTTGCTGTTCCTCTACAATAAAATCCATACGTCCCTTCGTTTGTTGTTCAAAAAAATCATAATTATGCCCATTTTTATTCACATGGGCATGGGTGATGAACAATCGATAATCGAGGAAAATCTATTGACTTAAAGATCATTTGTGCACCGAATTTCCAGGGGCAATCCATAACCGTTCAGGCGTTCGTAGGCAATCGTCCGTTTCTTTATATTCTGTAGGTGATAGCCTCATGAATCGGACGAGTTTCATCCCTGATCAAGCACTTCTCGCACTTTGCTGCATAGCCCGATGACCGAAAAGGGTTTTTCGATGAACTGCAAGCCAGATTCGAGGATTCCTTGTCGGGCTATAATATCGGCCGTGTACCCCGACATGAAAAGACATTTAATCCCTGGCTGCAACTGGGCTATTCGTTGCATGAGGTCACGGCCGTTCATTTGCGGCATAATCACATCGGTAATGACTAGATGAATCGATCCTGCTTGGGTTCGGACAATTTCCAGGGCCGCATTCGGCGTGTCGGCTACCAATACCGTATAGCCTTTGCTTTGCAGAATTATGGTGCTGAGTTCAAGAATGGCGATTTCATCTTCAACAATCAATATGGTTTCATAGCCTCGTACCGCATCGCCGACTTGAGGGGATAAGGAATCCTCGGCAGCAGTATCCATCCTGGGAAAATAGATTCGGAAGGTCGTGCCCTGTCCCGGTTCGCTGTAGACATTGACAAAGCCTCCATTCTGGTAAACGATTCCATGCACGGTCGCCAGGCCGAGGCCGGTCCCCTGATTTTCTCCCTTGGTGGTGAAGAACGGTTCAAAAATATTAGCAAGGATATCACTATTCATGCCTACCCCATCATCACTCACCGTAACACACACATAATCTCCGGGAGAGAAATCGAGTCGACTGGCAGTGTAGACCTGATCAATCACTAGATTATCGGTTGTTATGATAAGGTGGCCCGTTGCAACAATGGCATCACGGGCGTTAACCGCCAAATTGGCGAGGATCTGGCTGACCTGGGTTGGATCCATTTTTACTGGCCAGGTATCGCTGCCTGGTTTCCACGTCAATGTGATGTTTTCGCCAATCAGCCGTTGAAGCATTTTCAGCGTCCCTTCGATGGTTTCGTTGATATCGATAATCCGGGGCGCAATGATTTGTTTACGGGCAAAGGCGAGCAGTTGGCGTGTAAGATCTGCGGAGTGGAGGGCGGCCTGATGGATCGCGGCGAGCCTTTTGCGAAGGGGATGATCCGCCCCGATTTCTTCCAACGACATTTCCGCATAATTGCAGATTACGGTCAGCATGTTATTGAAATCATGCGCTACCCCACCGGCAAGCCGACCGATGGTATCCATCTTTTGGGCCTGATGAAGTTGCCCCTGTAGCTTTTCTTGTTCTGCCTCAGCCAATCGGCGGTCAGTGATATCCCGACTGATTCCCTGATAGCCGAGAAACTGTCCTTGTTGGTCAAAGGTGGCCGAAGCGTTTGACTCAAAGATCACCTTGCCGCCATCCTTACTGATCCAGGTTTGACAGCTCATACTGTATGGTTGAAAATAGGCGCGACTGAGGGCTGAATCGTCAGCAGTGGCCTCCTCTGCACAGAGAAAAGTATCCCAAGGCCTGCCGATGATCTCTTCAGGACAGTAGCCAAGCATGGCCGTGACCCGACTATTGACAAAGGTGAACCGATGCTCGGGATCGGTCTCCCAAATGAAATCGTTAACATTTTCGACCAGATTACTATAACGTTTGCCGCTCTCAATCTGTGCCATCTCCATGGCTTTTTTTCTGGTCTGGTCGCGAAACACCAGTACGACACCGTTGATATCCCCGGTTTCGTTATAAATGGGGGACCAACTGTCCGTCACCGGCCGACATTGACCGTCCCGGGCAACTAGCAAGACATGATTACTCACCTCAACGATCACACCTTCTGCTAGAACCTGTTCGATGGGTAGCTTCACACTCTCACTGGTCTCTTCATTGATCACGCAATAAACCGATGCCAGTGGTTGATCGAGAGCTTCTTGTTCCGTCCAACCACACATCTTCTCGGCCTCGGGATTTAGGCGAGTGACCAGACCGTCGGCATCGGTGGCAATAACACCTGCACCGATGCCATACAGGGTGGCGCGAATCTCCTCCTGGGTTTTGATTTGCGCGTTTTTAGCCTCCACCAGCGCCTCGGAAAGGTCCTTTTGCTTGGAAACATAGGCCAGCCGGACGAGGGTGGCGGCCATGATGACGAGCATGACCACCACAAAAAGAACACTCCAGCCGAGAAGCTGAACCTCGGTGAGCAAGGGAGCGAGATCCATCTTGGTTACCATGAACCATGGGGTATTCGGTACGGGACGGATGTCGGCAAGTACTGGCACGCCCCGGTAATCCTTTCCCGTCACCATCCCGGTTTCACCGAGCACGGCGCGAACAGCGGGGCAATTAACCGACGATAATTCAAGGCCGGCAAAGCTGAAGGGTAGGGCTGCTTGATGGCGAAGCGGCGAAAGAAAAAGGACCCGGTCGCCTTCCTTGCGAATGAGAAAACTTTCGGCATTGGCATGCGGCACCGGCCAATCCTGCATCAGAGGAAAAATTTTCTTTACCGGATCATCCACCAGGATGAGCACGGCCACAGCCTGTCGGTTTTTGTCAACCACCGAAATCGCAACATTGAGATGGATCAGCTCACAGGTATGGCAGTGATAGAAATCTCCTAGAACCGGATGGGGGGTCGATAAAGCTGCAGCCATGAGGGTTTCAACCTCTGGCTCAAGGGACGAATTTTTATCTAACAGGGAAACCAGAATTCGACCATCGGTACCGGCCAGAATCATGTTATGGTAGCCTTGCAGCGTCTGTAAAAATCGCATCCGCGAAGCAATATTTTCCATTACCGCCGGATCGCCCGTCTTGAGCCAGTCGAGCATATGTGTCTGGATATAGCCCGAAGAATCGAGTTGGGCATCGGAGAGACGCTCCTGTCGCCAGGCGAGTAAATGATTGGTTTTCAGCCGGGCGATGGTTTCGAGGTGCTCATAGTGATCAAGTCGTTTCTCTGCTTCCCTGGACTTGACGAACCAGTACCCTCCTAGAATCAAACAAAGGACAATAAAGCAGGCGAACGCGCCCAACAGCCATCGGCGTGGGAGAAAATATCTATGGTAAGGATGCGTAGTGTTCATGGCGCACTCCCTGGATCGAATAATCGACCTGGCCCCACGACCTCGGCTCCTTTTTTGTGGGGAAGGGGGGCTGTGAAAAAGGCAGTCGGATCGGTGCTCGCTTGAACCATCTGGTTAAATTTATTGCGATAAATTTTCATTCTTTTAGACATTTTTAACATTGCCAACTTCCCAGTAGGAAGGGCTGGGTTTGTGCCGCATCTCATTTGCCAACACAGCCTCATCGTAACGCTCACCAACCCTTTAAAGGCACAACCGCAAAACCTCGGGGGCGATGAGTTCCAACGGCATCACCTTATGAACGCCTCCATGCTTGATCGCTTCCGCTGGCATGCCGAACACCACGCAGCTGGCCTCATCCTGGGCAATGGTAATAGCCCCGCCATCGAACATCTCCTTCATGCTACGGGCGCCATCGTCTCCCATGCCAGTCATGATAACTCCAACCACATTCTTGCCACCATAGCGAGCGGCCGAACGAAATAGAACGTCTACCGACGGACGATGGCGGGTTACCAATGGCCCATCTTTGACCTCAACATAATAACGAGCGCCACTGCGTTTGAGCAAAGTATGTCGATTGCCAGGGGCGATCAAGGCGCGACCTCGGACAACCGTATCGTTGTCCTGCGCCTCTTTGACGGTCACCCGGCAGATCGAGTCGAGCCGTCTGGCAAAGGCAGCGGTAAAATTTTCCGGCATGTGTTGGACAATCACAATTCCCGGTGCGTCTTCGGGCAACATTTCCAGAAAAATCCGCAGGGCTTCGGTGCCACCGGTGGAGGCTCCCACTACCACGACCTTCTCAGTTGTCTGGATCATGGCCTTGGAATTGGGTTTGTCCATGATCACATCAGCAGAGTACTTTGGCGAAATTTCTTTTAAGGTGCTTCGCGTTGGCTGTCGTTGGCCGGGTCGGGTCGCGGCAGCTCCCTTGACCGCGTCACAGATCATGATCCGGGACTCTTCAATAAACTGTTTGGTACCCATTCGTGGCTTGGTGATGATATCCACAGCCCCATATTCTAAGGCCTTAAGAGCCGACTCGCTGCCGCCTTCTGCCAAGCTGGAACACATCACCACAGGGATGGGATGCTGACTCATTAATTTTTGGAGAAAGGTCAAGCCATCCATGCGCGGCATTTCAATATCTAGGGTAATCACATCTGGCACCACGGTTTTCAACCGCTCCGCTGCCAGAAACGGATCCGCTGCTGTCCCAACGACCTCGATGTCAGGGTCTGAATTGAGAATCTCGCAGAGGGTTTGCCGTACCAGTGCAGAATCGTCGACAACCAGCACCTTTATTTTACTCATCCCATTTCACCTTCCGCACATGTTGACGCAACCCCACGGAGTTTGAGCTTACGCAGATATACATCGCCTGTTTTCATGGAGAAATGTAGCTTCCGTCCCAGTGTTCCGCCAATATCAGCATTGGTAATTACCAGGCCCAGTTGGTTGAGGGTCTTGTGGGCCTGAATGATGTTCTGCTCTCCCACCGACAGCTTAGCAGTAGTCGAATAGCCGCCGGCAAGTACCTGAGCGCCTCCGAAGAGTTTGATGATCATATCGGTGTGGCCACCATGTTCTTGCATCTTTTGATAAAGATAGCGTGCTGCCGTATCAACATAGTGGAGATCGTTATCTTGTTTAAGGTTAAGAGGCAGCATGGCGTGGCAGATCGCGCCTATCCCCTTAGCAGGCGAATACATAGTGACCGCCACACATGAACCCAGAATTGTGCTCACCATGATGGGATCCGGGGAGATTATTGCCTCTCCGGGCTTGAGAAAGTGGTTGCAGCTATGTGCAGCAAAAATGAGTTTCATGTCTTCTGATACACGGTTGAGCCAACGGTGGTAAAATCGACCTCAATGCCGTTGAGGGTTTCGGAATGGCCCAGAAACAGATAGCCACCCGGTCGCAACTGTCGATGAAACTTCTGCATCAGATTTTGCTGGGTGGGCTTATCGAAATAAATAACCACATTACGGCAGAAAATAATGTCCATCTTCTCGGCTATGCCGAAATCGGCATCCATGAAATTTATCCGCCGAAACAACACCTGCGAGCGGAGTTCAGGACAAATTCGAATCAGGCCGCGGTTTCGGTCTTTGCTGCGCAACAGATAGTTATTTTTGATCTGCGGAGCGATGCAATCGGTGCGCTCTTCTGGATAGATGGCGGTTTTTGCCGTCTCCAGGATTCTGGAGCTAATGTCGGAAGCCAGGATGGAAAAACGAAACCCATGATGGGCTGCCGCAAAATCGTTGAGCACCATGGCTAGGGTATAGGGTTCCTCTCCACTTGAGCAGCCTGCGCTCCAGATACGAACAGGGTCGGAACCGTTGCGTCCTTTGCGATTCATGATGGCTGGAAGGGCCTTCTTGGTCAGATGTTCAAAATGAACAGGTTCGCGGAAAAAATCGGTTTTATTGGTGGTGATAACATCAATGAGATGCACCAGTTCGGTCTTTTGGCCCTCAGGGCTGAATACAAATTGGGCGTACTCCTCAAAGGAATCCATGGCAAGGGTCTTGAGACGCTTCTGCAATCGCGCCTCAAGCATGGTTTTTTTAGCCTGCGGCATAAGGATGCCTACCCGCTCATAGATAAATGAACTGAATTGTTTAAATTCCTTGTCTTTGATTTTTGCAGGCGCATAGATGCTCATACTGCTGTTTGCTCCTGTTCCCGGATGTGCACCAGGCGGTGCACATCCGGAGTTGCCTGGTTATTGGGCTGGATTCCCCTGGATATCGGACAAGTCATTTGCAGAAAAGACCTTGTCAATATCGAGGATCATAACAAAATCATTTTCTACCTTGCCCATTCCTTTGATAAATTCGGTGTTGAGTTTTGTGCCCAACTGGGGAGGCGGCTCAATAAGATCCGGCTCCATCTCCACCACTTCCTGGACCGAGTCGGCCAGAACGCCGAGAACGATAGTTTCCCCGTTGAGATTGACCTCAACCACGATAATGCAAGTGTTCACGGTCTGTTCCGTGCATTGCATGCCGAAATTGAGCCGAAGGTCAATTACCGGTACGACACTGCCGCGCAGGTTGATAACCCCCCGCATGAAATCGGGAGTTTGCGGCACCTTGGTAATCGAGGTCAATTCCAAGATTTCTCGCACCTTGGCCACATCAAAGGCAAAGATTTCATCAGCCAGTTTAAAGGTCAGGTATTGGACGGTTTCAGTTATTCCTGCCACGCTCATATTAGTTCCTCCTTAAGGGGCGGTAGATTGCAAGCTGGAGTGCTTTGGATATGGCCGTTACCGAGTCCCATAACACTCCAGCGCAAAGGTTACATCCTGAATCAGAATTTTTCAAATTCCTCATCAAGATGATCCGCACCACCTTTAACTCCTCCCATATCAAGCATTATCCCGCCTTCCAGTTTATCTCGCTTGACAGATTTTGCTGCCTTGACAGCTCCCACATGCCTGGGTGGGGTAGATTTACTTGTTGGCACATGGCTGATAGCATGTTGCTTGTTGGGTAAAACCTGGGTGGCCCCAATAACGCGCCGCTGCTTACCGGTATCAAGGGTGAAAAAGGCGATGGTGGCTTTGAGCAGTTCAGCCTGACTGGAAAGCTCTTCCGTGGTGGAAGCCATTTCTTCAGCGGACCCGGCATTCTGTTGAATGACCTGATCCAGCTGCTGAATAGCCTTATTGATCTGATCGGCACCGGTATCCTGTTCCTTGCTCGAAGCGCTGATTTCCTGGACCAGTTCGGCGGTCTTCTGGATATCAGGCAGCATCTTGGTGAGCATATCCCCGGCCTGTTCGGCAATGGCTACGCTGGTGGTTGAGAGTTGACTGATCTCGCCAGCAGCAGATTGACTGCGTTCCGCAAGTTTCCGAACCTCGGAGGCAACCACGGCAAACCCCTTGCCATGCTCGCCGGCCCGAGCAGCCTCGATGGCGGCGTTCAAGGCCAACAGATTGGTCTGTCGGGCGATCTCCTCGATAATGGAAATCTTAGTGGCTATCTGTTTCATGGCGGCCACGGTTTCGGACACAGCCTTACCACCCTCTTTGGCATCCGAGGAACTCTTGATTGCGATCTTTTCAGTCTGCATGGCGTTGTCGGTATTCTGGCGAATATTCGACGCCATCTGCTCCATGCTCGAAGAAACCTCTTCAGCACTTGCCGCCTGTTCGGTTGCCCCCTGGGACATCTGTTGGGCGGTGGCAGACATCTCCTGGGAACCGGAGGCAACGTTGTCGGCTGCGGCCTGCACCTCGGTGACCACCTCTTTCAGTTTGTCGACCATGTTGGTCAACGACTCCATCAATTCATCGTTTTCACTTCGTTTTTTCAGTTCTATCATCAGGTTGCCCTGGGCGACCTGTTTGGCATTGGCTGTGATGCTATTGGTGGATTCTATCAACACATTGAGGTTGTTCTTAATGTTGTTGAATTCACCGTTGTAGTTGTCGGTGATAATCTTGGGCATGTCGCCTTTGGAGATCCGGTCAACATATTCAGCAGCCACGTTCAGCGGGCCGATAACCGAGTCGAGACAGTTGTTAACACCAACAACAACCGCTTGGTAATCACCCTGATGCTTGGAGGCATCGGCACGGGTGGCAAGCTTGCCTTCCACCGCTGCCTGCGCGAGCATTTTGGCATCGACGACCAGAGCATTAATGTTGTCGATGCAGTTGTTGAGGTTGAGCTTTATCTCGTTGAAGTCACCATTATAGGCGTCGGTGATTTTTGGCGGGATATCGCCCTTGCTGATGCGGTCGACATATTCAGCTGCCACATTGAGCGGCCCGATCACCGCATCGAGGCAGTCATTAACACCGGAGACAACCCTTTGGAAGTCGCCTTGATGTTTGGAGGCATCAGCGCGGGTGGCCAGTTTACCTTCTACTGCCGCCTTGGAGAGCATGCCAGCGTCAGCAACAAGTGCGTTTACTGCCTTGATGCAGGTGTTAAGGTTGTTCTTGATGGTGTTGAAGTCACCGTTGTAGCTATCGGTAATCTGTGGAGGAATATCGCCCTTGGATATCTTGTCGACATAATCGGCGGCCACGTTGAGCGGTCCGATAACGTCATCGAGCGTCTGGTTAACCCCGGCTACGATCTTCTGATAGTCGCCTTGGTGTTTGCTCGCATCAGCACGGGTGGCCAGCTTACCGGCCGCTGCAGCTTGGGCGAGCATATTGGCGTCGGCGACCAGGGCATTAATGTTATCGATCGCGTTGTTGAGGTTGAGCTTGATCTCGTTGAAGTCGCCGTTATAGGCATCGGTGATTTTTGGTGGGATATCGCCCTTGCTGATGCGGTCGACATATTCAGCAGCCACGTTCAGTGGCCCGATGACCGAGTCGAGACAGTTGTTAACACCAACAACAACCGCTTGGTAATCACCCTGATGCTTGGAGGCATCGGCGCGTGTGGCCAGTTTACCTTCCACTGCGGCCTGAGCGAGCATTTTGGCATCGACGACCAGGGCATTAATGTTGTCGATACAGTTGTTGAGGTTGAGCTTAATCTCGTTGAAGTCGCCGTTGTAGGCATCGGTGATTTTCGGAGGGATATCGCCTTTAGAGATGCGGTCGACATATTCAGCGGCCACATTGAGCGGACCGATGACTGCATCAAGACAATCGTTAACACCAACGACGATTTTCTGGTAATCGCCTTGATGCTTGGAGGCATCGGCACGGGTAGCGAGTTTCCCTTCGACTGCCGCCTTAGACAGCAGGCCAGCATCGACGACCAGAGCATTAATGTTGTCGATACAGTTATTGAGGTTGAGCTTGATCTCGTTGAAATCACCGTTGTAATCATCGGTGATTTTCGGTGGGATATCGCCTTTGGAAATCCGGTCCACATATTCAGCAGCAACATTGAGTGGTCCGATGACCGCGTCGAGACAGTCATTTACACCGGAAACAACCCTTTGGAAGTCGCCTTGATGTTTGGAGGCATCAGCGCGGGTGGCCAGTTTCCCTTCGACAGCAGCCTTGGAGAGCATGCCAGCGTCAGCAACAAGTGCGTTGACAGCCTTGATGCAGGTGTTGAGGTTGTTCTTGATGTTGTTGAAGTCACCGTTGTAGCTGTCGGTAATTTGGGGAGGAATATCGCCCTTGGAGATTTTATCGACGTAATCGGCGGCCACGTTGAGCGGTCCGATAACGTCATCGAGCGTCTGGTTGACACCGGCTACAATCTTCTGGTAGTCGCCTTGGTGTTTGCTTGCATCAGCACGGGTGGCCAGTTTGCCGGCCGCTGCTGCTTGGGCTAGCATATTGGCGTCGGCGACCAGGGCATTAATGTTGTCGATCGCGTTATTGAGGTTGAGCTTGATCTCGTTGAAATCACCATTGTATGCATCAGTGATTTTAGGTGGCATGTCACCCTTACTGATGCGGTCGACATATTCAGCTGCAACATTGAGAGGTCCAATAACAGCGTCGAGGCAGTCGTTGACACCAACAACGATCTTCTGGAAGTCGCCCTGATGCTTGGAGGCATCAGCACGGGTGGCAAGCTTACCTTCCACCGCCGCCTTGGACAGCAGATTGGCGTCGGCAACCAGGGCGTTGACGTTGTCGATGCAGTTATTGAGGTTGAGCTTGATCTCGTTGAAATCGCCATTGTAGTTGTCAGTGATCTTCGGTGGGATATCGCCCTTGGAGATGCGGTCGACATATTCAGCTGCAACATTGAGGGGTCCAATAACCGCATCGAGACATTCATTGACCCCGGCAACGATCTTCTGGAAGTCACCTTGATGCTTGGAGGCATCAGCGCGGGTGGCCAGTTTACCTTCAATGGCGGCAGTGGAGAGCATGTTGGCGTCGGCAACCAGGGCGTTGACGTTGTCGATGCAGTTGTTGAGGTTGAGCTTGATCTCGTTGAAATCGCCGTTGTAGTTATCAGTTATCTTCGGTGGGATATCGCCCTTGGAGATGCGGTCGACATATTCAGCAGCAACATTGAGCGGGCCGATAACCGCATCGAGGCAGTCGTTGACCCCGACGACGATCTTCTGGAAGTCGCCCTGATGCTTGGAGGCATCAGCACGGGTAGCAAGTTTGCCTTCCACCGCTGCCTTAGACAGCATATTGGCATCGGCGACAAGGGCGCGAATGGTGTCGACCATGCCTTTCATCGCCGCCATGACGCTAGTGGTGTCACCTGGGGGCAAGGCGATCTCGCGGGAGAGGTCGCCGACGGCAACCAAGCCTGCTATTTCACCGACTTGTTTTGGATCACCACCTAACTGGCGCAGGACGATACGGGCGATGAAGAGGCCAAGCCCGATGGCCAGAAGGGCTCCGAAGATCGCCAATATTGTCATGACCATGCTGGCCTTGTTGGCGAGAACTGTATTCTCCTCAGAGGTAGTCTTGGCAATTTTAACTTTTTGGTCCATCATCTTTTCGAGAAGATTCTGCTCTTCACGAGAAGCCTTACCAGCTTCACCATTAAGGAGCGCGGTGGCTTCCGCGTCCTTATCATCAAGGGCCAATTGCACCACCTTGTCTAACGCGGCACTATATGCCGCATGGCTTTTTTTGAACTCCGCAAAGACCTTGCGACCGTCGTCGGTAAGGATGGTCTTTTCATAGAGATCTGCATCTTTTACGATGATTTCACGAAGTTCTTTGATCCGACCGACGAAACCTTCCTTTTCTTTCGGCGTAGAGGCAAGAATAATTTCACGTGAATTTACTCTTATGCGTTGGAAGGCAATGGAGATATCGGCCATTTGGCTGAGGGGGACAGTTACTTTTTCGTAGAGTTTTGTATCGGCATCATCAATTTGCTTTATATTGTAAATGCCATATCCACCGATGCACCCAGCAATAATTGCCACGGTGACAAAGCCAGCCAGCAGCTTTCCTTTTAACGTCATGTTGTAAAACCAAGTCATAGCATTATCCTCCGTGATGTGTTGAGAGTGTGAGTATCACTGAAACAGGCAGTCCTTAAGTTACGATTGAACCTGTGGTCGAATGGTTTTCTTGTCGCCGCATCCCGCAAAAAACTGGGCGCACAAAACTTTTCCAACATTGCTCTTCCTCCTTTGCTGTTGCCTTGCCATTGGTTTGACCAAAGGGCTTCTATCGTTTCCCCTCTGTCCTTTCTGCCTGTGCTTGCTGTATGTTCCATTACCGTTATGTCCCCCCCTCTTCTACGGTTAATAATCTTCAAGTTTTCGAAGATTATTCAGAGTTTGCAGGATGATCTCACGGCACCCGCTGGTCAGGGGCGCATCATGGCCGGAATAGATACTCTCAATCTTGCGCCCGGCCAGTTTTACCAATCCTGCCACATATTCTTTGGTGTAGGACTCGCAGGATTCATTAGCCTTGAGCTGCGTGTCTCCTGAGAAGAGTACCTTGGCCGCCGACGCATACAAGCAGATGGAATCCGATGAATGGCTGGGCGTATGGATGACTTCTAAAAAATCATTGCCGGCCTTGACGAAACGACCATCCGGGAGGAGTTCATCAACTCCGGGTCCGTCGATAAAGGCCAGCACCTTCGCGTTGTAACGTTCCTTGATCGCCAAAACCCCTGCTGCATGGTCGAAATGGTTATGAGTGAGAATGATCTGTTCGACCGCCACCTTGCCGAACCCGGTGGAAAGTCGCTCAATTTCCTCAAGCACAAAACCATCGGTCCCCGGATCGATCAGGGTGTTGACATCCTCGACCCGGTTCCAATCCCCCAGGATCAGATACGAGTTGCAGCTGTACGTTCTGCTGTTTTTTGCAAGGGGAATAATCCTCACGATTCAGTCCCCAACCTTTTTGTAGAGTTGCGCATCCGGTACCACCTGGGTGAAGAGATGCGCCACTTCTTTGGGCAGTTTTTGGGTGTTTTCATTGGCGAGGTAACCACCTGGTGCTAAGGCCCGGTGGAACATTTTGAAGACTTCAACCCGCTCCGGGTATTGAAAATGGAGCAGTACATTTTTGCAGACGATCAGGCAGTAATCCTGGCCCACTGGCTTGAGGGACAGCAAGTCGTGATACTGAAAAAAAATTCGGTCACGGAGGATGGCCTTAACCCGTGAGTGGCCCTGCTTTTCGGCTGGCTCGAAATATTTATCAAGAAGGGGGGCAGGGGTGCGTTGCAGTTCCTCGACCGGATAGATCGCTGCGGTAACGATATCGCCGAAGTTGTTGGCCTGATCGTAATCGGTGGCATCGATGCGGAGGTTCTTGAAACCGAAAGGGTTCATTTTTTCGGCGAAAATCATGGCGATCGTATAGGTTTCCTGGCCCAGAGCGCTGCCGGCATCCCAAATTTTAATCCGACTCCTGCCGCTGGCGTAGGGGATCATGTGGTCAGCAGCGTGTTCCAGGGTCGGTTGATCACGCATGAAAAAGGTGAATGCCATGGTTATTGCCTAATTTTGCAGGTTAATTGTTGCTGGAACTGTTCAATGTTTAAATGGAGAAGGCTCTCCACTTCTCGGTTTGTCATTTCGACCACAGGGAGAAATCCCGAGATTCCTCACCTTCGTTCGTAATGACAAAGACCATTACAGCTGGTCATGCTCGGTTACTTCCGCCATTTTGGCTATATCCCCAGGGGAAAGGATTAAGGCCACCGAGCCGTCTCCGAGGATGGTGGCTCCTGAGATTCCTTTGACATCCTGGTAGAGAATACCCAGCGGCTTGATCACGGTCTGGTGCTCGCCCACTACGAAATCGACCACAAATCCAATCCGAACCCCCTGCACCGAGACAATGACGATCTGCTCGATTTCAGGTCGTTCGCCGCCAATGCTGAATTGATTCCGCAGGCAGATGAAGGGGGTCAATGCGCCTCGCACCTTGGCCAGATTGCGGCCATGGGAGGCCTGGACATCAGCCCGCGACAACTCTACGCACTCTTCCACCGCGGCTAGCGGCAGAACAAAATGGCTGTCGCCGATCTTCACCAGCAGGCTTTCAATGATGGCGAGCGTCAGCGGGATTTTAAGGGTGATGGTCGTGCCCCTGCCCAATTCACTGTCCACCAAAATCGAGCCTCGCAACCCTTCAATGCCACGTTTGACCACATCCATGCCGACGCCGCGTCCTGAGACACTGGTGATTTTGGCAGCCATCGAAAAGCCGGGGGCAAAGATGTAACCGTAAATCTCCTGGTCTGTCAGGTCGGCGCCGGGGGCAATCATCCCCAGTTCTATGGCCTTGGTGCGGATGGCGTCGCGGTTGATCCCGGCTCCGTCGTCCTTGATGGTGATCAAAACGGAGTCGCCGGCGTGTTCAGCACCGAGGCGGATGGTGCCGATTGCTGGTTTGCCGGACCCGGTGCGAACCGCCGGTTTTTCGATACCATGATCGATACTGTTGCGGATGATATGAACCAGAGGATCGTTGAGTTTTTCGATCACGGTTTTATCGAGTTCGGTGTCTGCTCCGAAGGTTTCCATCTCGATTTCTTTGCCTAGTTCCTGGGAGAGATCACGGACTAGTCTTTTGAACTTGCTGAAGGTACTGCCGATGGGCAACATGCGGATATTAAGGGCAGTATCGCGTAACTCGTTGGTCAGTCGCTCCACTTCCTCGGCGATGCTGATAAAGTTAGCGTCCCCCAGGGTGTTGGAAACCTGGGTCAAGCGAGCCTGGACCGTGACCATTTCGCCGACCAGGTTAACCAGTTGATCAAGTCGTTCCGCCGGCACTCTTATACTGGCGGCCGCATCAGGCGTTGCCGTTCGTTCCTGACGAATCTGTTTGACATGCTGCTGCTCGCCAAGGGCTGACTGAATTTTTTCTGGCGTTACTACACCCTGGTCTACCAGGAGTTTGCCTAGGGGTTTTTGCAGGTCCAATATCTGCTGAAGTTCGGCTGGCTGCAGATCGCCCCGGGCAATCAGGATCTCTCCGAGTTTCTGATATGAGTCATCGTCGCTCGACTGGCTCGGGTCGTCGATCAGTTCTATCGATATCCGACAATCATCTTCCACAAAGATGAACACATCTTTGATGGCCGCCTCGTCGCGGGTGGTGGTCAGGATGATATCCCAATCGAGATAGCAGTGTTCTCCGACCAAGCCATCCAACGGGGGAACCCTGTTAAAATCAGCGGTCACCAGGCAGGAGCCGAGGCCGCGGAGTTCGTTTATCAGTCCTATCGGGTTGCTGCCGCACAGCAGCAGGGAGGGATTGGGTTGAAATCGGATGCGCCAGGTTTTTTGGTTGTTCTCTTCCAACGATTTGGCAGTCGTGTATTGTTCCAGATTGGTTTCTTGTTGCTCCGCCTCCGGAGCGGATTGCGGAACCAATCGGCGCAAACCGGCGATAAGCGCATCCCCCTCTTGCTGGTCCGCAGGGCCGCAGCCCGCCGAAGCGTCAAGGAGCGCGGAAATATGGTCCCGAGATTTAAGTGTCAGGTCGAGCAGTTCCTTAGTCACCACCATTTTGCCGTTGCGGGCCAGATCGAAAACGGTTTCAACTTCGTGGGTAAAAGCGGCGATATCATCGAACCCGAACATCGCTCCGGAGCCTTTGATCGTATGCATGGCCCGAAACACCCGATTGATCAGGTCATGATCATCGGGGGTTTCTTCAAGATCGAGCAGGGAAGTTTCCAGTTCGGCCAGTAATTCACCGGCTTCTTCACGATAGGTGGCAATGTGTTGTTCAATCATGGTGGAGATCCTTATGTGGCCAACTGAGACTGCGCGGGTCTTACCAGGTGAAAATCCATTTTTTCGCCCTTGCCTCTACCCCAAAACTTTTTTAACCACCGCGATCAACTGCTCGGGCTTGAAGGGCTTGACGATCCAGCCGGTGGCACCCGCTGATTTGCCTTCCGACTTCTTGGAATCCGTAGATTCCGTGGTTAACATGACGATAGGAATAAATTTATTGAGGGTGCTGGCCCGGACACCTTTGATCAGTCCGATGCCGTCCATCTTGGGCATATTGAGGTCTGTCAGCAGCATATCCACCTTTTTGGTGGCAAGCTTAGTTAAGGCATCCTGACCATCGACCGCTTCGATCACCTCATACCCGTTTTGCTTGAGGGTAAAAGCCACCATCTGCCGTACGCTGGCCGAATCATCGGCAGTCATTATTAGCTTTGCCATTGTTCCAATCCTCCAATCTTTCGAAAACATGTGGAATCGTTATTGACACAGTGATCATGGCGTTCCGCCCCGGCAGCTGCAATGAGATCGAGCAACGCCTTGGGGGGCTGGCCGCGATACGTGAATCGTTTTCCTTCTGCTGCGGCCGTTTTGCAAGCCGAACAAAACAGCTGCAGGGCCGTGATATCCAGTTCCAGCTCGGGATCTAACTCCAGAACTACAGTCATTGCCTCGTTCAGTCCCAGACGAATCCGCTGCTGGAAATCGGCCACGGTTTCGATGTTTAATCGTGTGCCCGTGGCAATTACGCACTCGACTGGTTGTTGCGCGGTGTTTAGAAGTGCATGTTCCATAAAAACTCCCGTCTCAATTAAACATCAGTTCTTGGTTTGCAATGTGGAGGAGTTAGGCCATTTTTTGCGGAAACAAAACACCCGTATGCGGCGTCGGACTCCAGGATATGGGTGGAGAGCCAATTGTGCAGGAAGGAGAGGACTTCCAGCGAAAGATGGACTTCGCCCTCGTGATAGCAGCGTTGCAGTTCACCCACTCTTTTGGAAAAAATTCCGTGTTCTTTTTGATGGATGGCCAGTTCGGGATACTTGCTCTCACGCATCCAATGTTCCTCCATCGAAAAATGGTAGGTTGCATAATCGATCAGCTCATCGAAAAGAGCCGCGAGGTTTTTTGCTGAGTCCCGACTGATAAATTTGTCGTAGGTCTTGTTCACTAGAAAAAACAGATGCTGATGATGCTCGTCAATTTGTGGTATGCCGACTAAGAAATTGTCTTTCCATGAAATAACAGGCATATTTTCCTCTATGGTTTATGGTTCAGCCGCCGTTAAAAGAGATCAACATTATCCCCGAACTCCGAATCAGATGTCATGGAACTGGCTGCTTGGGCATGGATAGTATCGGTGAGTACCCCATGCTTCCTGGCTATATCTTCATGAATTCGCCGTTCGCTTTCCATGGTATAGCGACTGGACATGAGCCGTAGATCCTCCTTGAAAGCGTCGCTGGCCGGGTACAACTCCCTGGACTTTTCACAAATCTGCCTGAGATTATTCAAGACCTCATCAGCCATGGCTTTGGCCCGCTCGTGTACATCAATACCGCAGTTAATCGTCTCTATCTCACGGACAAGTGCATCGACCTGTTTTTGTATCTGTGAAAGCAGAGCAATCAGTTCTGTCCCCATGTTGCCGAGGATGGACAGGATATTGCTTAACGCAGCCTTCATTTCAATGAGTTTGGCAGCGAGATTTTCCTCACTGCGTTTTGCATCGACATAAAGGGTCCCTGTTGTGGCATGAATTTCTGTTAAAGATGCCGTGATCATGTCGGTGCGGTGCGCATCCCCATGGGAAAGAAACCCGATTTTTTCGGCCAGTACACACAAAGAGGCACCTTCCAGGCCGGCCCCGGCGGCCTTGATCCTGGCATTGAGCGCTATTATATGAATATCATTACCGATACCTTCAATTTCTGATACGTATCCTGTTATTTCGTCGACTGTATCAGTTACCTCTTTCATGATAACCGCCAGTTCACTGTTGGTCTCTGCGCAGCTAGTCAGCAATTCGGTTATCGATTCCATGTGATACCTGACATCATCAATGAAAGATCTACCGGAGATATTACTGATGCCCGAATATGAAAAAATTTCCTGAGCCATCAATTTCTGCTGCCCGCTGATATCAGCTAAATTGTCTATGATTGAGGCAACGGCTCCATAAAGTTCTCCCGAGGCAAACTGCAATTGCGCTTCTTGGAGTTCGCAAACATCTCCTACACTTCTGATTACTTCCTCAAGGGTGACATCTCCTGGCGTCTCGATGTCGAGATTGTTTTTTTCGAGGGTAGGCAGCAATCCTTCTAAGGCTTCGGTGACATGCTCGACCTGCTGCCTGAAAATATCGTGAAACTGCATCGATTGGACCACCTGGCTGATATGGTTTGAATTTTCGGTGGCAGTAGAGGTGATGGTGCTCCCCAATATGAAAAACTGCTGGTTTACGGATTCAAGTTCAGCGATGCTGGTGACTGTATTGCCGTGAGTTGAGAGCACCATAGTCTCTTGGGTTGACAAGGCAGCACTGGCAACTTTTATATTTTTTGAAATTATCGAGGATAACAGCAGCTGATCGCTTTGAATGGTGTCGGATTTTTCTTTAATCTGGTGGGTGAGTTTATTGATATCCAGGGCAAGATTTAAAAATTCGCCGCCTATTACACCTACATGAGAGCTTTCTATTTTGATCAGAACTTCAAGAATATAGAGCTCTTTGCTCATTTTTTTAAACCCTTCCAGTGGGCCAGCAATCTGCCCTAACTGGCTTTCAACGGTATTAAAGGCAGTGCAGTAGTTCGAGTTTTGGCCTTGGGTTTCCTCCAGATATGTTTCCATCTCGTTCAGAATCTGGCGAAGTTGTTCAATCAGGGAATTGATACGCTCTCCAGAAGCAACTTCCACAAGGTTTTGGGCTGTTTGAGAAAGGGTGGTTGCACGCTGGTAGACGCCTTGCATCTTGCTGCCGATTTGTAAAAATTCGTTCTCTGTAGCGCCTGCCAGTCGACGAAGAGTGACCAGGGAGGATGTGAGGGTCGATGCCCAGGTTGCAAGGGATATGGAAGCGTTAGATTTGTTGCTGGAATTCTCAGTTAAAGGTGTGATGCCATTCTGCCTACTATCGAGCTGAAACGATCGATCTTCTCGGATGCGTTCGGGTTGGGACTGGACGTGCTCGGCATCAGTCTGTAATTTAGAGCTATTCCCCCAAAAAAACCGGAACAGTGCCATAATACTCCTCAAATCCATGAGCGTATGGTTCATCTGTCGAGCGGGCTCTTCATAAGACGCCGTTCGATTATATTTATTTCATTAATCAGTTGCTCGCGACTGAACGGCTTTTCAACAAAGCCGTTACATCCATTTTTAAATGCTTCGAGAACCAGGCCTGTATCGGCATAGGCGGTCATAATTAATACAGGCAAGGTTTGATGACGCTGCCGAATTGCCAGCAGAAGATCCATGCCGTTGATTATGGGCATTAAGTAATCGGTTATGACCAGATCAATGCCGTGCTCATCACCAGTCAGGTACTCCAGCACCTGTTGGCCATTATTGAACCCGATGACGTTGTATCCTTTGCTTATCAATCCAATTTTGATGGATTCCAGCATCATTACTTCATCATCAACAACAAGTATGTTCATTGCTAATCCCTTGGTAAAGCAAGGCTTATACACAGACAGGCCGGAACTGGATTCGAACACAAGCAGGGCTCTTTTTCTGGGAATGCTTGGCATAACAACCGTAAATCATGCAAATCGGGAAGGCTATCGTGCCACCCTGTCGTTCTCCAGCCACAATCGTGCCGTTTACAATTATTTAGCAAATGTTATGCCACATGAACCTGACGAACAATAAAGCGACTAACTATCTAATAATTCTGATTTAAAATTCAGAAAAGAGGAGGCGAGGGGAGTGGGGAGAGAGGGGGCGAGGGGAAGTAATGTGTCGTTTTGGAACAGCAATTAGTGAAATAATCAGTAAAAAAAACAGGTTAGCCCAAGTGTGCCATAATGGAATATCAGTTCCATTATGGCACACCTAGACGATGCCATACGACAGCAGCTTGCGTCGAAGGGTGTTTGAACCGATTTCCAGCAGACGAGCGGTTTGCAGTTTGTTTTCGCCTGTATGTCGGTAAGCCTTGAGAATATGCTCTTTTTCCACAGCGGCAAGCGGGACGACTGCGTCGGAGGATAATACCTGCTGCACCGTCAAACGATGTTTCTTGGCTAAAGCTACCATCACGTAGGAAGGCAAATGATGGATCGAAATCGATTTCCCTTTGGCCATGCTGGCGGCATATTGCACAATCGATTTCAGCTCTCTGACATTTCCGGGATAGTCATACTCCCCCAGTATGATCCAGGTCGACTCCTCAATATTCCTGCTGCCTTGGTCGTCATTAACATCTCTTAAAAATTCTTCGACTAGCAGGGGGATATCCCCATCCCGTTCCCGCAAAGGGGGTAAATCCAACCAAGCACCGCACAGTCGGTAGAATAGATCTTTCCTGAACAACCCCTGCTCCTGCAACTTATCGAGTTCGGCATTGGTCGCTGCAATGAAGCGAACATCCACTCCCAATGGTCTGCTGATTCCCAATTTGAAATATTCACCCTCCTGAAGCACCCGGAGCAGCTTTCCCTGCAATTCCATGGGCAGGCTGCCGATTTCGTCAAGAAACAGCGTTCCGCCAGAGGTTGTTTCAAGATATCCTTTTCGATCCTGAGTGGCCCCGGTAAAGGCCCCTTTAGTATGCCCGTAGAATTCAGCTTCGAACAGCGAGGTATTGATGGAGGACATGTTGACCGGGGTAAAGGTGCGCCCCGTTCTGGAACTGGCCCGATGAATGGCTTGAGCCAAGAGTTCCTTTCCAGTGCCTGTTTCTCCCGTTATCAGTACCGGCACCTTGCTGGCGGCATGGAGTTCTGCTTCCTTCATAATCTGGAGCATCTTGTCTGACCGGGTAATTATGGATGCAAAGGCCTCAGGGAACACCAGGTCCGGCACTTTCTTTTGTTTACCTATGCGCTGAATTTCCAGGAAATTTTTTCGTTCCAGGGCCTTGGAAATGACAATGAGCAACTCTTCCATATTGAGCGGTTTGACCCGATAATCAAAGGCCCCCTTTTTAATGCAGCTGACCGCCAGGCTGGCCTCATCGGCGGCGGTTACCATGATGCATTCGGTAGTGGGGCTACAACTTCTAATCAAGTCCAACATTTCGATGCCGGTCATCCCAGGCATGGTAATATCGATGATAGCAATATCCACCGGCTCGCCCTGCTGAAACAAGGCCGCTGCTTTGCAAGGGTCACTTTCAGTTCGAATGTTCCGAAACCCACTGATGAGTAACCCCCGTTCCAGGCTCTCCAGGAAGTCCTGCTCATCATCAATTAAAAAAATGCGGGATTGCATGCTTATTATCCTGTCTTCATAGGTTTTAAAGGCGTTGCCCTAGCATTGAGCAGCACGAGGAAGACGCTCCCCTCACCAACAATACTTTTAACTTCGATGTGCCCCCCCAGTTCCTCTAGCAAGCGATGGGTTATGGACAAACCCAGCCCAGTGCCTATGCCTGCGGCCTTGGTGGTGAAAAATGGATCAAAAATTTTCCGTTGAGTTTCGACGTCCATTCCGCAACCATTATCGCCAACCTCTATCATCACTTCGCCATCGGCTTGATCAGGTGCGATGATACGCAACCGTACCCACGAATCATCTTTATCTAATGCTTGAATGGCATTGACCAGGAGGTTCACAACCACCTGCTCTATCGCCAAAGGGTCAGAGTAGAGGGCTGGCAACCCTTCGGGAATATCAACCTCAAAGGTCTTGACGGTTTTCCGTATACGGCCCTGGCAAAGATTTAAAGCTTTTTCGACGACTTGCTTCAGATCTATCCGCCGAAATTCTCCTTTCTCCCGCTCACGCACAAACTCCTTTAAGTTGCCAACAATCTGGTTGATCCTGATAGAACCATGCTCAATATTGTCTAATAATTTAAAACAATCCTCTCGAAAAGCGGAATAAGGCCGATTGAAAACCTGCAAATCAGGATGCGCTTTAACGTATTCATCGACGATAGGAAGAAGGAATTCAAGGTAGGAACGTAGAATAGGGGTGTTGAAAAAAATAAAATTATTGGGGTTGTTAATTTCATGTGCAATTCCAGCAATCAACAGACCCAAGGTTGCTAGTTTCTCGCTCTGAATGAGTTGCTGGTCCATCTTGCGTGTCTGGGTGATATCGTGAAAGCTGATGCTGGTGGCTTCAGTCTCTCCCCATTCATTGCTCTTCTTGCGTTTGCAATCCAGCATATGGCGGTGTAGCGCCACCTCGATGGTGGCTGCAAGTTCTCGTTCAGCTACAGGTTTGATGAGATAGCCATAAGGGGCGGCAATCTTGGATTGTTCCAACAGGAGATCATGGGAGTAACCGGTTAAAAAAACGACAGGAATATCTGATGTCCTGAATATTTTTTCAGCTGCGGTGTCGTCATTGATGGCACCGTTCAGCTCTATATCCATGAGCACAAGGTCAACTTCATTTTTCACCAGGAAGGCGACTGCTTCTTCCCCGGAAGTAAGTGTTCCGATCACTGTATGGCCCTGGGTAGAGAGCATCATCTGCAGGTTCAACGCCAGGATTGCGTCGTCTTCGACAATCAGGATGGTCGCTTTACGCATGTGATTCGTTCCTCTTACTCATCGAAAAGGTGAGCGTAACTAGTGTTCCATCAATATGGTTAACTTCGTGCCGCTCTCCCCGTTGATGTCGGCCAATCATCCTGATCAGGAGGCAGCCCGATTGACTGCTTCCTAGCCTGTATGCATAGTCAAGAGTGGGGTCGGTTGTCAATAATGGACACCAAGGGCTTCCTGCTGCTGCAGTATTTTCATAGTAGTATTTATACAAAGAATGACGGTTCCAGGTAGTTGAGTCTAGTTTGTCGTTTCTGCGGCGGTATAGATAATATATCTATGGAGCCTCTTTAAAAATGAACGCATGCATAGTCTGTCATATTTCGCCAGGATGGAGATCCCTCACGTTCGTTCGGGATGACAACAGGCAGCCTTTTATGTCATTTCGACCAACGGGAGAAATCTCGCTCTTTGCAGCAAGAGATTTCTCCCTTCGCTCGAAATGACAGGGCATGAATGCGTTCATTTTGCAATAAACTTTTCTGTTTTCTGTTTTCTGTTTTCTGTTTTCTGTTTTCTGTTTTCTGTTTTCTGTTGAATGGAATACCAATCTGGTGTCTGCTGAGAACCATTATTTAACAAAAATGACGACATCCCAATCATCAGGCAAAGAAAAAGGTTTGATTATGGTCCGGAAAAGTGCAGATGCGAAGAAGCCCAAGATCCCTGTCTCGTCGACCCAACCAGTTAAACCTAAAGATGGATCTTTCCCCATCGTGGGCATCGGTGCATCTGCCGGAGGGTTGGCTGCCTTTCAAGCCTTCTTTTCCGGCATGCCCGCTGACACCGAACCTGGCATGGCTTTTGTCCTGGTGCAGCATCTGGCTCCGGATTACAAGAGTATCCTTGTTGAAATAGTACAGCGTTTTAAGCGTATGCAGGTTTTTGAGGCTATCGACGGGGTTGTCGTCCAGCCCAACTGCGTTTACATCATCCCGCCCAACCGTGACATTACCCTCAAGCAAGGCTCGCTCAATCTGGTGGAACCCTCTGCGCCGCGCGGTCAGCGTTTCCCCATCGACAGCTTCTTTCGCTCTCTGGCTCAGGACCAGGGCGAACTGGCTATCGGCATTGTGCTCTCCGGCACCGGCAGTGACGGCACCTTAGGCGTGCAGGCCATCAAGGGCGAGGGTGGCATGGTTATGGCACAGACTCCCGAATCCTCAGAGTACGATGGGATGCCGCAAAGCGCTATCGCCACCGGCGTGGTGGACTACACGTTGCCACCTGCTGGAATGGCCGATCAGCTCATAGTCTACGTTGTTCATCTCTTTGACAGGTCTCCCAGGGTAACCGTAGCGCAGGCGCTCGATAACGAGAACGCCTTGAAGAAAATCTTTATCCTCTTGAAGGCTCAGGCAGGCCACGATTTTTCCCAGTATAAGTTGGGTACGCTCCATCGTCGCATCGAACGCCGCATGGCCATTCATCAAATCGAAACCTTAGCCGGTTACGTCAAGTATTTGCAGAAAACGCCGGAGGAGGTGGAATCCTTATTTAACGACCTCCTGATTGGAGTGACCAACTTCTTTCGCGATCCAGAGGCCTTTAAGGCGCTTGAGGATCAGGTCATCCCCAAGCTCTTTGCCGGCAAACGCGCTGATGCCGTGATTCGCGTCTGGGTGCCTGGCTGTTCCAGTGGCGAGGAAGCCTACTCAATCGCTATTTTGCTCGCTGAACGGCAAGAGGCAATGAAGCAGAGTTTCAAGGTTCAGGTTTTTGCGACTGACATTGACAAACGGGCTATTGCCATCGCCCGCACCGGAGTCTATCCGGCCAGCATCGCAACCGATGTCTCTCCGGAGCGACTGAAACGGTTTTTTGTTCCTGTGCCGGATCGTAACGCCTACCGCATCCATAAGGGGATTCGTGATATGCTGATCTTTTCCGAGCATAATCTGATCAAAGACCCGCCGTTTTCCAAGCTCGATCTGATCAGTTGTCGCAACCTCCTGATCTATCTTGATAGCGACCTGCAGAAAAAAATTATTCCGCTGTTCCACTATGCGCTGAATCCAGAGGGTTTTCTCTTTCAGGGAACCTCTGAGACCGTGGCCGAGTTTATCCGGCTCTTTGCCACGGTGGATCGAAGTTTGAAATTGTATCAGCGCAAAGACAGCGATCACGGTGTGCAGCCTGTCGCGTCGCGACAGTTTTTGCCATCCATGCCAGCCGTAAGTGTAGGTGTGTCTCATCTCTCACTGCACGAAAACCCCTATGCAGTAGAACTGCCCCTGCAAGAACTGACCGAGAAGGCATTGTCGCAGCGAACCCCAGTCGCAGTCCTTGTCAATAGCCAGGGCGACACCCTGTACTTCCATGGCCGCACCGGAATGTATCTTGAACCTGCACTCGGTAAAGTCGGCGTCAGTAATATTGTCAAAATGGCCCGCGAAGGACTGCGGAGTCCGTTGACCACGGCTCTGCATAAAGCCGTGGTTGGGCAAAAAACTATTCATCAATCGGGCCTGCGCGTCAAAACCAACGGTGATTTCAGCGACGTCAACCTGACCGTCCAGCCAATACCAACAGGTGCTGCCACCTCAGTGGAGACGCCTTTATACCTGGTTATCCTCGAGGTGGCACCGGAGCGACCCGTCGTTGCGGTGCAAGAGAATGAAATTTCCGAGGAGGTCGATTCCAACGCCAAGGTGTTGATCGCTCAACTGAGAGAAGAACTGGTCGCCAAGAATGAATACATCCAGGCAATCCGTGAGCAACTTGAGACCTCCACAGAAGAACTCAAATCCTCGAACGAAGAGATGCAATCAGTCAACGAGGAATTACAATCCACCAATGAAGAGCTGGAGACCTCCAAAGAAGAGCTGCAGTCTGTGAACGAGGAAATAAGCTCGGTCAACAACGAACTGCAGACCAATATGGCCAGTCTGACGCAGGCTAACGACGACATGAACAACATGCTGGGAGGAACCGGCATCGGCACGGTCTTTGTGAATCACAACCTGCGCATTCTCCGCTATACCCCCACTTCCACCCGGATGATCAATCTGATTCCCAGCGATGTGGGGCGGCCCGTCGGGCATACCGTCACCAATCTGGTGGGCTACGATAGCTTGGTGGCAGACATTCAGGCGGTGCTGGACACCTTGATCCCGAAAAATGTGGAAGTGCAGACCACAGATGGCGGATGGTTTTCCTTGCGCATCCAACCGTATCGCACAAAAGACAATGTTATTGAAGGGGCGGTGATCACCTTCATGGATATCTCCGAGATAATGAAGGACAGAGAGGCGTTGCGTAAAGCTAATGAGCTCAACCGCTTGGCAGTGGTTGTGCGCGATGCCTTTGATGCTATCACTGTGCAAGACCTGGATGGCCGTATTATTGCCTGGAACCCAGGCGCCGTGAGGATGTATGGCTGGAGTGAGGCCGAGGCGTTGACGATGAACGCTGTCGACCGGATTCCCATGGAGAATCAGGCGGACGCCTTAGCCAAAATATATCAGTTGAGTATGGCAAAAATCCTGGAGCCGTACCATTCCCAGCGGCTCACCAAGGATGGTGCAAGCGTCGAGGTCTGGTTGACCTCCACAGCTTTGGTCAACGAGACGGGGAAAATGTATGCGATCGCGACGACGGAGCGAGCCGAAGCACTCAAGGTTGACCTCATGACAAGGACTGTGACATGACCAGCGAGCATGATCAACCACGCATAAACAACGACCTGCGCCGACGCGCCGAAGAAGTCGACCAGAGGAGTGCTGCCCAGACACCGGAAGATATAGATAGTCTGTCGGCTGAAGAAATCCGGCTGAGATTCCACGAACTGCGGGTGCATCAGATCGAGCTTGAGATGCAGAACCAACAACTGCGGCAGACCCAGGAGGCATTGGAAGCTTCGAAGGCTCGCTATTTCGATCTCTACGATATGGCACCGGCGGGCTATTGCACGGTCAGTAAAGAAGGGCTGATTATGGAGGCCAACCTCAAAGCCGCAAGTCTCTTGGGCCTGGTTCGAGCACAACTGGTCGGGCAGCGCTTCGCCCGGTTCGTCGCCGCTGAAGACCAGGACAGGTATTACCTGTTCCGCAGACAACAGTTCTTCTTTGAGAACTCGGAACGGCGGACCTGCGAACTGCGGATGGTGCAGCTGGACGGGATCACTTTTTGGGCGCACATGGAAACCAAGCTTGCCCAGGACGAAAACGGCAAGCCGATCAGCTGGATCATGCTGATCGATATCACCGAGCGCAAGCAGGCTGAGGAAGCGCTGCTGGCTAGCCGGAAGCGACTGTCGGATATCATCAAATTCCTGCCAAACGCCACCTTTGCTATTGATAAAGAAGGACGTGTCATTATCTGGAATGAAGCCATTGAACAAATGACCGGCATTCCAGCTGCGGAGATGCTTGGTAAGGCTGACTACGCCCACTCTGTGCCGTTTTATGGAGAGGCACGACCGCAGTTGCTGAACCTCATTTTTGCAGACCACAACGAGGTTGAAGCCCTCTATCCCCAGATTAGCCGTGAAGGTGACGCCCTCAGTGTCGAAGTATTCTGCAACGCCCTCAATAAAAATAAGGGTGCGTGGGTTTTTGCCAAAGCCGCCCCCCTGCACGATCAGGACGGCAACATTATTGGCGCCATCCAAAGCGTCCGCGACATCAGCGAGCGTAAACAAACGGACACCTATGAAGCACTGGGCAGGGACGTCCTGCATATACTCAACGAACCTGGAGATTTGCGCAGTTCCATTGAGCGCGTTCTTGCTGCATTGAAGACACAGACCGGGTTCGATGCGGTCGGTATTCGCCTGCAGGAAGGGGAAGACTACCCCTATTTCGTGCAAGAGGGTTTTCCAGCAGATTTCCTGCTCAAGGAAAATTCACTGATTGCACGAACCACGGATGGTGTCATCTGCCGGGAGCAGGACGGCAACGCTATGCTGGAATGCACCTGCGGACTGGTCATATCCGGCAGGACCGATCCAACTAATTCCCTTTTTACACCAGGGGGCAGTTGCTGGACCAACGATTCAAAACAGATCCTCAATATCCCAGAGAGGGATGATTCCCGCCTTAATCCCCGCAACCGATGCGTACATTACGACTATCTTTCGGTCGCCTTGATACCCATCCGTAATAAAGAGAGGATTGTCGGGCTGCTTCAGCTCAATGACCGGCGCAAAGAAGGTTTTACGCTCCGTATGGTCGAACTCCTGGAAGGCATAGCCGCACACATCGGCGAGGCGCTCAAGCGCAAACACGCCGAGGAAGCGCTGCGAATAAGTGAGGCTCGGTATGCTGAAACGCTGTCCGTCGTAGATACCGGGCTGTGGGAGTGGCACGTTCCGAGCGGACAGGCAGTTTTCAGCATGATTTATTACGAGATTCTCGGTTATGAAGACGGAGAATTTCCTGCCACCTATGATGCATGGCGACAACTTGTGCATCCTGATGATCTTGAAAGGGTCGAAGAGGTATTGCGGTCATGCATTGCCTCCGGAGAAGGATTCACCATCGATCTCAGGATGCAAACGAAACTAGGCCAATGGCGCTGGGTCTGCACAAACGGCAAGGCTATTGAAAAAGATCAAGAGAGTACCGCCATACGGATGATAGGGACGCTTGGTGATATAACCGAACGCAAAGGAGCCGAGGAGGAAACAATAGCCCTGCAACTCCAACTCATCCAGGCACAGAAAATGGAAGCCATCGGCACCCTGGCAGGCGGTATCGCCCATGATTTCAACAATATCCTTGGAGCGATTATCGGCTACTCTGAAATTGTAAACGACCTCGTTCCTCCTGAATCTATTGCCACCGAATATCTGGACAAGGTCATGAAAGCAAGCCAGAGGGCAGCAAGCCTGGTCAAACAAATTCTTGCCTTCAGTCGCCAGGCAAACATCGAACGTGTTCCCCTGAAGCCTGGCCAAATCGTTGAGGAAGCCATTAAGTTGCTGCGCCCTTCTTTGCCTTCAACCATCACTATCAATCTATCGATCGATACCGCGACCAGGTTAATCCTTGCTGATCCGACCCAGGTTCATCAAATCCTGATGAACCTGTGCACAAACGCCTTTCATGCCATGGAGCAGACCGGCGGCATTCTCGAAATCATTCTTGAAGACCGGGAACTCTCTCGGGAAAATCTTCGATATCAACCAGAGGTGCAGCCAGGCAAATTCGTAGTATTTACTGTCAGCGATACAGGGTTGGGAATTGAGCCAGAGGTATTGGATAAGATATTCAATCCGTATTTCACCACAAAAGAGGTTGGCAAGGGAACCGGTATGGGTCTGGCAATCGCCCATGGTATCGTTGCCAGTTGTGGAGGTTTCATCTCGTGCGAAAGTGAAATTGGAAGAGGTACTATTTTTCGAGTCTTCTTTCCTGCAATTGAGGAAGTAATCATATCTGAAATCAAACCCGTCGATGTAGTAGCATCTCCTGGCACAGAACGCATTCTCTTGGTTGACGACGAAAAGATGCTGGCTGATTTAGGCAAGACAATGCTGGAACGTCTAGGGTATGAGGTAACAGCGCTGACCAGCAGTTTAGAAGCTCTTGCCATCTTTCAGAACCAACCAGACCTTTTTGATGCAATTATTACAGATCAGACCATGCCAGGCATAACCGGTATGGATCTTTCACGAAAGATACTGCAGATTCGTCCAGAAATTCCGATTATTCTCTGCACTGGTTACAATACTCTCATGTTTGAGGAACAGGCGAAGCTCCTTGGTATCAAGGAGTTCGTTGAGAAACCCATTACCAAAATAATTATTTCAAGACTCCTGAGAAAGGTGCTTGAAGAGAGTAGAATGGAAGATTTCAAGTGAATAGTTACGGTGAGTATTGAAGTAGCAAACATGACTGTCGAAAGTATGGTGGATGAGAGTATAGAAAGAGCTAGGTTACGTTGTATCTGGCCAAAAACGAGGGGCGCCATAGAGAGGCCGAACATATTACATTTTGATAGCTGGAAATAATAGAACGATCCCTAAAGAGAATGGCGTGGTAGCCACGGTCGAATAATCATAGAGGACAACCAATGAAAAAAAATTGCTCGATTATTATAATTTCGCTGATTCTTCTGTCATCGGGTTTTGCTCCGGCAGGAGATGTTTTTGTTATCGGCATTGCACCGCATACAAGCCCCCGCGTTATCCTGGAAATGTACGCACCATTGCGTCTGCACATGGAGAAGACCCTTGGCATGTCGGTGGAGATTGTTACCGCACCCAATTTTGACATATTTGCTCAGCGTAGCCTGGCGCAGGAATTTGACGTTGCCGTAACCACTGGTCATCAGGCCCGCCTTTTTCAGAAAGACGCAGGATATATCCCTCTGCTGACCTACAAGGCAGACTTCAAAGCGGTAGCTCTTGTGAGAGCGAATGGGACGATTAAGGAACCTGCTGACCTGCAAGAGAAAGACGTGCTCGGTTTGAGCCGTGCCTCTTTGGTCACCCTATGGGGGCAGCACTGGCTCGCTGAAAACAAAATAGTTCCAAAGTCGATCAAATATATCAGCGCCTCTGACAGTGTGGCCCAGTTAATTATTTCCGGAGATGCAGCAGCGGGCTTCACTTCGTTGGCAAACTATCAAAAACTGGATCAGAGCGTGCGTGATCAATTACGTATATTTGCCGAAAGCAAACCCATGGTAGGACGCGTGTATGTGTTGAACAACCGACGCGTCTCAATGCAGAAGGACATCGATGCTGCGCTCTGGTCCTTTGCTGAAACGCCAGAGGCAAAGAAATACTTTGAGACAAATAAACTCGACGGCTATCGCATGCTCAAGCCCAACGAGATGGAAGATATGGACATTTACGCCGATGAAACCAGAAAGCTAATCGGTACCCTGTAATGAGGCGAATGTACCCCTGGCAGACCGTTCGGGGCCGCCTCCTTTTTCTGGCTGTCGGATTTGAAGCTTTGATGTTGACCGTTTTGATCACAAACAGCATGCGGCTTCTACACAGCGCCATGTCCACCCAGGTCCAATCGCAAGCGCAACAGTTCAGCCCTGTGTTAATTGCAGCCCTGACCGCGCCTCTGGCTGCGCGGGACTATGCAACGATGCAAGCCGTTGTTGATGAGAGCCGGACCAGAGGTGGTTTGGATTATATTGTGGTTGTGGATCGTTACGGCCATCGTCTCGCTTCAAACGGTTGGCCGGCAGAGATGCCCTTGCCGGACTCAAGCAAGGAGGTGTCGCTGTTTGAAAACAAAAAAGACCCTCGTTTTGATGTGATCGTACCCATAGAGTTCCAGCTGCAACCCCTTGGAGGGTTGCATTTCGGCGTCAACTTGTCACAGATTGTTCAAGCCAGGAAAGTGCTTTTGACCCAGGGTGTAGGCATAGCAGCCATTGAAATTCTCTTTTCCTCTGTCATCTTGCTGTTCTTAGGGTTTTGGCTGACTCGACATATGAAGTCACTCACGCAAGCCAGCCTGGATGTGGCTTCCGGAAACTTGTCACCACCTCTTCTTCCAGAGGGGAACGATGATGTGGGCAGATTGGGTGCTGCATTTAATATCATGTCACGCGTCATTGCAGAAAGAGTCAGCGAGCTGACCATTGCCAAAGAAGCTGCTGAAGCAGCAAGCCGTGCCAAAAGCGAATTTCTTGCCAACATGAGTCATGAAATTCGCACGCCGATGAATGCAATCATTGGGATGTCGTACTTGGCACTCCAGGGTGATCTTTCATCCAAACAAAGAGAGCAAATTACCTATCTCCATAATGCTGCCGAATCGCTCATCGGCATCATCAACGAAATTTTGGATTTTTCTAAAGTTGAAGCCGGGAAAATGATTCTGGAGCAGACTCCTTTTGTGCTCAAGGATACCCTTGATGACATAATACGGTTGTTGAAGCCACAACTTGAGGAGAAACAGCTGGAATTTCACTGTGAGGGACAGGATGGTGTTGTAGCGCAAGATGCACCATTGCTCATCGGTGATGAGCTACGCCTGCGACAGGTCTTGATCAATCTGCTTTCCAACGCCACTAAATTTACACAAAATGGTTTTGTACGATTAGGTGTCACCTCTTCCACCACGGAGAACACCATCAGGGTTGTCTTTACTGTACAGGATAGTGGCATAGGAATGAGCAACGAGCAGATGTCACGACTATTTGAAGAATTTAGCCAGGCTGATTCCTCAACAACGCGCGAATATGGTGGGACGGGGCTAGGGATGGCAATAGCTAAGAGTCTTATCGCGTTGATGGGCGGGAGGATCGCCGTAAAAAGTCAACTTGGGCAGGGGAGCTGCTTTACCGTGGAGATTCCTTTTGGCATAGCACTGATTGGGGACAGACCACTCAGGGAACGTCGAAAAAACAAAAATACTCTTGATGCACTCCAGGGGGTACGAGTCCTTTTGGTGGATGACCACCCTGTTAACCGCAAGGTGGCCGTTAGGGCGTTGGAAATTACAGGGGTTGTAACGGACATTGCTGAGAACGGTGAGGAGGCAGTGAAGATACTGCAAAGCCTCCCGCCTGAGACCTACGCAGCTGTTCTTATGGATTTAGAGATGCCCATAATGGATGGCTACGAAGCCACGCAGATTATCCGAAATGACAGAAGGTTTGATGCGCTCCCCATCATCGCCTTGAGCGCTCATGTGATGACTTTTGAAAAAGAAAGATGCTTCCAGATCGGCATGAACGGCTGTGTTAACATACCCTTTGATCCGGAAGATCTGTGGGCCACCCTCCTGCGTGCGATTAGAAAAAATACGCCTTACCTCGCTATGTATTCTTTGCAACCAGGGCAAGAACCCCTGCAAATCGATTCAGAAGTTGTAAACCAAGACTTGAATCTCAGCGAAGGTCTGCAAAAGGCAGGGGAGGGCCAACTTCTTGATGCAGATGTGGCATGGCTGCAAGAGTTCAGAGCCCACCTCGGCAAAGGGGATTTTGAAGCTATCGACTTGTGGGAGAACAACAAAAACTCGTTAAGAGGTCGCTTTTCTCCTGCAACTTTAGATATGGTTAGCAAGGCACTTCAGAATTTTGATTTTGCGCTTGCTCTTACTCACCTCGATATTGAAAAAAAACATTAATAAAGTCACTTGATGCCCTAAGTAAAGCGGATACATCAACCTGAGATACGCTGAAAATAATGTACACACAATGCAGGGAAATACTTCAGCCACTCTTGGAGCAATTCGGTGATTAGGAATATTTTTCGTAAAAATAATCCATTTGCTCTCGGCGAATCACTGAATCAGTCCAATGGACACAAGAGAAGGTTCCTGAACTTTCATCCGTATACATTACTCTTGGTAACGTTGAGCGTATGGTTCCTGATTTCCTATCTCGCGGTTTCAGCTGTTATCAATAAACGTTTCGCCGCCGATCTTCAGCAGCATGCCACGGAATTGAATCAGACTGCAGCAGCCGTTACGTATCACTTTGAGCGTTCCATGGCATTTTTGAGAGTTCTGCCTGCGACCGTTGCTGATAATATGGCGGTTATAACAGCCCTGCATTCATTTGATTATCGTTCAATCGAGAATATGAACACTCCCAAAGCTAAAGTCTCGTTTCTTAATACCGAGAACGGTTTGATGGAGCTCAATCATCATTTAGCCGAACAACAATTGCATTTGGATGTGAATGTTATCTGGATTCTGGCTCCTAATGGCGATTGCATCGCAAGCAGTAATTACGACACGCCTGAATCATTTATCGGTATTAACTATGCGGACCGGGCATACTTCAAGAGCGCCATGACCGATCAACAGGGGCGGCAATATGCAGTGGGACGCCAAACCAATGTTCCCGGTTTATTTTTTTCTGCACCCATACATCTGGACGAGAATAATGTGATCGGTGCAGTGGTCGTCAAGATCGATATTCCAAAATTTTCTCAATGGATTCAGCAGTTCAACAGTTTTATAACTGATGACGCAGGCGTGGTTATTCTTTCCAGCGATACTATTTTTGAACATCACGCCCTCACTGATGCCCCTATTTTCCGTATGTCTTCCGATGCTCGTGACAAACAATATAAACGTAACAATTTTCCTTTACTAAAAATCAACAGTATTGGAGAAGGAATTGGTTCTTACTCGGCAATCAGCCTGCCCGGAAGCGATAGTCTTTACATGCTTGCGCGAAGCCAACAGAATCACGATGGGTATACTGTTTTCACCTACGCAAAAATAGGGGAATCAGAAGGGTTACTCGCAAATAAATTGCAGTTCACTCTATTGATATTTGTATCTGGTGCGACTCTCATTCTCTTGGCAATGGAATTGATCCGGCGAAGCATTTTAGAGCAAGAGTTGAGGGAAAAGACCAGCCGCCTTGAAGAACTGGCAGTGGAGTTCCAATTGATTGCGCATCGTGCTGAAGATGCTTCGTTGGCCAAATCGCAATTTCTCGCTAACATGAGTCATGAAATTCGCACCCCGATGAATGCAATCCTCGGTATGTCGTACTTGGCGCTCCAGGGTGATCTTTCAACCAAGCAAAGAGAGCAGATAACGTATCTGCATGACGCTGCTGAAGCTCTCCTGGGAATCATCAACGAAATTCTTGATTTTTCCAAGATCGAGGCCGGGAAGATGACGCTGGAGCAGGCTCCTTTTGTGCTCAAAGACTCACTGAACGAAGTGGTCCAGCTGCTGCTGCCAAAACTGGAAGAAAAGCGGCTGGAATTTCAATATGATGATCAAGACGCTGCGATATTGGCGCATGACGCACCGCTCCTTCTTGGTGACGTGCTGCGGTTGCGCCAGGTGTTGACCAATTTGTTGTCCAACGCAATCAAATTTACTGAAAAGGGGTATGTGCGTTTTGGCGTTTCTTCCTGCAATATGGAGAGCACCGTCCGCGTTGTTTTTACCGTCCGTGACAGTGGCATAGGGATGAGCGAGGAGCAGATGGCACAGCTTTTTGAGGAGTTTTCGCAGGCCGATGCCTCCACCACACGTAAATACGGAGGCACCGGGCTTGGAATGGCGATTGCCCGGAAGCTTGTGGTGCTTATGGACGGCACCATCGATGTGTCGAGCCAACCGGGGCAGGGGAGTTGTTTTACAGTTGAGCTTCCATTCGAAGTGGCCTTGGTGGGGCGGCTTCCCCGCAAGGCTCGCAAGAGCAACGTCGGTGATCATGATGCGCTCCGTGGCGTGCGGGTATTGCTGGTTGAGGACAATCCTGTCAACCGCCTGCTGGCGATCGAACTGCTGGCTATGAAAGGGATGGTGACCGACTTTGCCGTAAACGGAGAGGAGGCCATTCGGACACTGCACAGTCTGCCTCCTGACACCTTTGGAGCTGTGCTGATGGATCTGCAGATGCCTGTTTTGGATGGATATGAAACCTCGCGGATCATCCGAAGCGATCCGAAGTTTGATGCGCTGCCCATTATTGCCTTGAGCGCCCATGTCATGCGTTCTGAAAAAGAGCGCTGTCTTCAGATCGGCATGAACGGCTATATCAACAAGCCCTTTGATCCTGAGCATCTGTGGCGCGCCCTTCTGCGCGCGCTCAGGAAAGATGAATCCGTTGATGCTGTGCCGTCATCGCCACCTGCCGCCGAGCAGAGTAACCCGGAAAAGACTGTCAACGGGGTGAATCTTAGCGAAGGCATCAAGAGAGCCGGCGGGGACAGTGTGCTCTATGCAAAGGTTGTTGCCGAGGTTCTGAATACTAGTGCATTCGGCTGTGATGATCTTCTGGCTTTTGCCTCAGCAAAGGACAGCAAAGGCGGCAATGCCCGAGCCCATGAGCTCAGAGGGGTACTTGGCGCTATAGGTGCTGCGGTAATGCAGGAGGAGTTGGCAGCCATTGAGGAACTTTTCAGTAAGGACGAAGATCCCAGCAGGCAGATTCTGACCCTGGCTAGCCCTTATGCGGATCTGATGGAGGCTCTGCGCCGGTATTTAGCTGCAAATGCTCCGGAGCCGGAAGGCAACGAGCTGCAGAAGGAAGACTTGAGAGTGGATGTGACTTGGCTTGAAGCGTTGGTCAACCATCTCAATCGAGGCAATTTTGAAGCAGTTGAGTTATGGGAGAACAACAAAACCCTGCTGGGCGATCGTTTTTCCCCAGCGGAGATGGAGCAGATCAGCAAGGCTCTCCAGCAGTTTGATTTTGCTGGTGCTCTTAAATATATTACCACCAGGGTTGACCGATGAAACCACTTGTCTTGATTGTTGATGATACGCCAGCCAACCTTAACCTCCTGGCCAATCTTCTTAAAAATTCCTACAGCATCCGTGTGGCCAACAGCGGTACCAAGGCACTTGAACTTGCGCAGATCGAGCCGTTGCCGGATGCGATTCTGCTGGATGTGATGATGCCGATCATGGATGGCTGGACGGTTTGTGAGCAACTTAAATCCATGGAAAGCACTTCCCATATCCCCATTATTTTCCTGACGGCAAAAAACAGCCTTCAGGATGAAGAACATGGGCTCAACCTCGGGGCGGTTGATTTTATATCCAAGCCCATCAGCCCCCCTATCGTGCTGGCGAGGCTGCGTACGCATCTGCAGAATAGGGAGTATCAGAAGTTTCTGGAAGATAAGGCCGGCTGGCTGGAGCTGGAGGTGCAAAGAAAACTCAACCTGGTTAACCGTCTGCAAGAGGCATCCATCACCGTTATGGTCTCGCTTGCAGAATTCAGGGATGAGTGCACAGGTTGGCATATAAAGCGAACCCAGGAGTTTGTCAAAACGCTTGCGTTGGAGTTGGCAAAACTTCCTGCATTAACAAATATATTAACCGCAGAATATATTGAAAAGCTTTTCAAGTCCGCGCCGCTCCATGATATAGGCAAAATTGGTATCCCTGATCATGTGCTGCTTAAACCTGGGAAACTGACTACGGACGAATTTGAAGTAATGAAGACTCACGCTGAGAAAGGTGCTGGTATGCTTAGAAAAGCACAGCTTTATACATCTGATGATGATGGTTTTCTCGAGGTTGCTATAGAGATTGCCCATTATCATCATGAGAAATGGGATGGTAGCGGATACCCTGATAAGCTATCAGGAGATGCTATTCCTCTCTCAGCCAAGATAATGGCCGTTGCAGATGTATACGACGCCATTACTTCAGTAAGACCTTATAAGCCTGCCATGAGTCATCAAGTGGCTTGTGAAATCGTGCTGAAAGGGTCTGGCACCCATTTTGACCCAACAGTGGCTGCAATATTTATAAAGTGCCAGGAACGTTTTGCGGAAATTGCATCGACCTGGATCGACACCCCTCAATAACCAAAATGGCCTCAACCCGAACGGCGGATGCCCTGGGGGCGATGGATTTCGAGATGATCCCGAAAATCAGCAACCCCATTCGGCCACCTCATCGCGGGCATGGTGTCAGTGTACTATCTCCCGATTTCAGGCGTTCTGAGCTTGTGTCAATCTGGAAATCTAGTGTCGTTGCTATTTCGTGGTATATTTCAAAAAAGCCCGAACGCATGTGCTCATAACGACCATCTCTCTGTCGAGCCAAATATACAACACATGAAAACTCCTCGTGATTTCAAAATATTAGCCATAGATGACGATCCAGCATTCTTACGATCTCTGAAAAGAGTGCTGATCGCAGAACCGTATCAGGTAATCACCACCACCAATCCGGCACAGGCTCTGCTCATCATGGAAGAGCAGCGGATCGACCTTGTCCTCCTTGATTTGAAAATGCCCCAACGCGATGGATTGTCCGTGCTTGAAGACATGGTCAAACTCTATCCGGATGTAACGGTAATAATGCTGACAGGATATGGTGGCGTGCAAGAGGCGGTAACGGCTCTGAAACTGGGAGCCGCTGATTTCCTCGAAAAGCCCTGCCCTCCTTCTGTTCTATGCAAAATCCTGGCTAACTACTACACAATTGACCAACAGCGTTATTCACTGAAGATGACAAACAGGAACCGGTCATTCGACTATCCTGACCTTGTCGGTGAATCTCACGAGATGCAGCGGCTGAAAGCACTCATCACACGGATTTCGGCCTCTGAGGCCCCTGTTCTTATCCTTGGGGAATCAGGCACCGGCAAAGAACTGATCGCAAAAGCTGTGCATCACCACAGCATCAGAAATAGTGGCCCTTTTTGCGCTATTGATTGTGCGGCCATAAACGAGAGTGTTTTGGAGAGTGAACTCTTCGGCTATGAAAAAGGAGCATTTACCGGGGCAGACCGGTCAACGCAGGGCTTGATCAGATCAGCCGACAAAGGAACACTTTTTCTTGACGAGATAGGGGAACTTCCACTGAAAATGCAGGCTAAGCTGCTGCGAACCCTGCAGGAACATGAGGTGCGACCGGTTGGCAGCACCAAGAGTCAACCGGTGGATATACGGATCATCGCCGCAACCAACAGAAATCTTGAACATGAAATAACAAATGGTCGTTTTCGCTCCGACCTCTTTTTCAGGATCTCGGCCATCCCTTTGCTCCTGCCACCGCTGCGAGAACGAGTGAGTGACATCCCGCTCCTTGTGCACCATATCATGAAGTGCCAGAGCAAAGAGACTACCAGGAATATCAGCAGAGAAGCCCTGCAATTACTGCAAGGCTACGCCTGGCCCGGAAATGTGCGAGAACTGGAGAATGTGCTATGCCGGGCACTGGCCATCGCCGATCAGAATACCATCCTACCAGACGATTTACCGGCAACCATTGTTGTGGAAAAACAAGTAGGCAGCGAACTCTCACCGGTAAATGATTCACTCCTTGCCTACGAACAATCCGCCATAGAAAAAGCCCTTCAGAAAACCAGCAACAACAAACGCAAGGCCGCCGCCCTGCTCGGCATCAGCGAAGCAACACTCTACCGGAAATTGAAACTATTTGGCCTTTCAAATTGAGACACTCTCTCATCCAATCTCTATCAAAATACAAAGGGGCCAGGTCACTCTTACTCTCAACACCCACTTCCTGTTTTTTCATTACGAAATNTTCTTTAAGAAATCGCCGCGTAACACCCTGTTTTTAGCATTTTCCTCCACATCCCCTATGTGATCAATACAAACACTTCCGGTTTCCTTGAAGTCTGGATTGCTTCCTGCATATTGCTTAAGACCCTTGCAATTGTTTTATCCAGTGAAAAAGCAGGCAAACGGAATCTTCAGAAGGCGATGGTTTCGCATCAGGACAGACAGAACTCACCAATCACTGACGGCAGACACAACATATTTGATCAGCCAGGTGATAACTGTGCAAAAGGAAAAAGGCATGAGCAAAAATACTGTGTTGTTTGTCGACGATGAGCCTAAGGTCCTTAATGGGTTACGTCGCATGCTGTATCCTTTGCAAAACGACTGGAATATGCTCTTTGCAGAAAGTGGCACGGAGGGGCTTGAAATCCTCGCACAGGTGAAGGTGACCATTCTGATTTCCGACATGCGCATGCCCATCATGAACGGGTTTGAGCTGTTGCAAACGGTCCTCAGACGTTTCCCTGAGGTCATCCGCGTGATGCTGACGGGGCAACCGAACAAGGACACCTTCTGTGATGTTGCGACCATAAGTCACTACTATCTTTGGAAACCTGCAAATTTTAAAGATCTGAAAGCATTGTTCGATACTATCAGAGAACGGGATATCTCTCTACACACCGAACAATTGTTACAACTCTTAGGCGGGATCAACTCTCTTCCTTCATCGCCACCAGTTTTCGATCTCCTCATGGAACTGATCGAAAGTCATGAAATCGATAACACGAAAATCGCAGCAGTCATCATCGAGGACATTTCCATGACGGCTCAAATCCTCAGACTCGCTCATTCCATTTCTTTTGGCCTGTCACAGCAAATTGAGACCGTTCAGGAAGCAGTTGCCCATCTTGGGTTAAATATCTTGCGGCAGCTTATTCTGGAAAAAAATCTTTTTTCTCGATGCTCTGAACAGGAAAGAAAAACCTTTCAGCTTGATAAGCTTTGGCAGCACAGCCTCGACACCGCAACCCTCGCCAAGGCGCTAGCCGAATGGGACAACGAGAGTGCAGCGACTTGCAACAGTGCCTATATCGCAGGATTACTACACAATATCGGCAAGCTGATCCTGACTCGGCACCTTCCTGAAATATATGCTGAAATTCTTCAGGATACCCAGCAGCATGACAAAAACCAGACAAAAATAGAGTCAGAACGTCTAGGCGCCAACCATGCGTTCATAGGCGGTCACCTGGCATCTCTGTGGGGACTGCCGCAGACCATCACTGAGGCGATATCTCTGCATCATGCCCCCCTTTTGTTACCGGAAATCAGCAGGACACCACCTGTTATGAACGCAGTGTGGCATGCTAATCGGATCTGTAAGGGTGACTATTCACAATCCACTAAATATCAAGATGTTATTGCCAGATGGCAGCATATCGCTAAAGCGATAAAGCCCTGAGGAGGGTCATATGATTTCTTCCATTCTCTTTATCGACGACGACGACTATTTGCTCAAAAGTTTCGAGAGATCCCTGCCCTTGGATTTTAAAGTTGCTACGGCCAACACCCCGGAAGAAGGGCTTCGCATTATGGAGCAGCAGGGACCCTTTGCTGTCATTGTCTCGGATATGAAAATGCCGGGAATGAATGGTGTTGAAGTGCTCAGCCGTGCCCAGGCGATCAATCCCGATACCGTCCGGGTTCTGCTGACTGGTTATGCGGATCAGCAATCCGCCATTGACTCGGTCAACATAGGGAAAATTTTTCGATTTCTCACCAAACCCTGCGACCTCGGAACGCTTATTGCTGTCCTGAGGGACGGAATACGCCAATACCAGCTGCTAACTTCCGAGAAAGAACTATTGGAACACACCCTGCTTGGCATCGTCGAAGTTCTCTCGCAGATTCTGACATTGGTCAATCCGGTTGCCCAGAACAAAGCGAATCGTTTGAAACGGTACTGCCGCCACATTGTAAATAAAATTCAAGTAAAAGAAAAATGGCTTCTTGAAATGGCAGCCATGCTTTCCCAACTTGGCTGTCTCACAATTCCATCGGAGGTACTGGCACGACATGCGGCAGGTGGCATCCTGAAACAAGAAGAGCTCCAGATGATCAAAGAGCATCATGTGTTAGCCGGAAAATTGCTGATGCATATCCCAAGATTTGAAAATATCATTGAAATTATAGCGTTACACGACAAACCCTTGTCAAAATTTCCTCAATATTCAGACTCGGAACAGCAGCGCAATATACATCTATGCGGACGGATATTGCTGGTAGCCAATGGCCTTGATCGATTCATCATTTCAGGTATGTCTCCCGCTATTGCACTTGATTTGATGAAAGGTGACACAGATTTTTACGATCCAGCATTGCTTGAGCTCTTCAATTCGTATGATTTCGGTTTACGAAACATGGAGCGAAGCTACATCAATTGCCTGGATCTCACGACCGAAATGATTATCGACGAGGACATTTATACGGCCAAAGGTTTACTTTTGATCAACAAAGGACAGCCGGTTACCTTACCGCTTTTGACGGGATTACTGAATTTTTCCCGCAGTGTTGGCATCAAAGAGCCCTTAGCTGTCCTTACCCCTCTGGCGGACATCGGGTCATGAATACTCTAATGGCAAACCTGACATCTCAATCAGAAAAAACACAGGAAATCTTGTTCGTTGATGATGAAATAAAAATCCACAAAGGTCTCCAACGGCTCTTCCAGCAGAATAAGGTCCCCTGGAAATACATGATTGCGGAAAGCGTTGACGATGCTTTGGCCATTCTCCAGGAACATGACATAGACACTGTCATTACTGATCTCCACATGCCCAACAAGGATGGCTTTGAATTCCTGTCCCTTTTGCGTAAGAACCAAGCATGGAACGATATTCCAGTTGTCATCCTCACTGGCTTGGACAACCCGGAACTGAAAATAAAAGCCTTGGATATGGGTGCAATCGATCTGCTCCACAAACCACTCACTCCCGATTACCTCCTGGCCCGTATCAATTCCATTCTACATATAAAGAGAAGTCAGGATGTTCTAAAAAAGGAAAATGCTCATCTCTCAGAACTTGTTTGCCAAAAAATAGAAGCTCTGGAGGCGACACAACTCGACCTGGTCTGGCGCCTAGGCAGGGCTGCGGAATTCCGGAATACTGATCCAGGCAATCATGTAATAAGAACTGGATATTACTCTAAAATATTAGCAGAAAGCATGGGCTTGGCTGAAGACTTCTCCGAAACGATCTTCCTCGCCAGTTTTCTTCATGATCTAGGTAAAATTGGCATTTCAGGCAGCATTGTACTGAAACCCGGCAGCCTGACTGATTCGGAATCGAAAATATTGAGGACGCATTGTCAAATTGGCGAGGCACTTCTCAGCACAAGAATTTCAAAAAAGGGCAGCAATTCAACTTCGATCAACTCTTCTATTGGCAACATGCTGGACAGCCAATGTAACCACTTTCTGCAAATGGCTGCCAATATCGCGGGACATCATCACGAACAATGGAATGGTTACGGATATCCTTATGGAAAAAAAAAGGAGGCCATTCCACTTTCAGCACGAATTGTTTCCATCAGCGATGTCTATGACTCGTTGAGAAGCAAACGGACATATAAACCTGGAATAGAACACCACGAAGCCATTGCCATTATGCGTAAAGAAAATGGCTTTCGCTTTGACCCAAATGTTTTCTCCTACTTTGAACAAAATCGTTCTGCTTTTCAGGATATTTATCATCAGCATGGCGACACAAACTCCCAGGGGGCAATCAGCGAACCAACCGTATATCATAGAATCACTTAAATCTGTGACGATTGTACGTGTCTGCCAGGAATAGTATCCTGACCTGGTTTTGAAGCCTCCTTTCATATTGGAGGATTAGACTTTTCAGAAAACGCCACGCGTAAGTTAATTCAGCGCTGAAGAAACATCGTTCCAGATCACTCATGCCCGGTTAACGACATCACATTGAGTGATGACCTCTTATATTCTCTCCATTACTATTAAAATACATCTGTAATTGACCGTAAAATCTCGTCTTCCCCTAGTTGTTATTTAAGAAATATAAAAGAATTACAAGATATTATATCGTCGCTACGAAAGAAATAATGAATTGGTGATTACCAGAAAGACCATGCCATCTATTAATAATTTTAAGATACTTGCCTTAGACGACAATCCGCTATTCTTATGTTCTCTGAAAAGAATGTTGATCGCAGAACCGTATACGATGATAACCACAACCGATCCAGCACAGGCTCTGCTCATCATGGAAGAGGAGCAAATCGATCTTGTTCTCCTCGACCTGCAGATGCCTTGCCGTGATGGTTTTTCCGTACTTGAAGACATGGTCAGTCTGTACCCGGATACAGCGGTTATCATGCTTACTGGGCATGGTGGCGTTCAGCAGGCTGTTAGGTCCCTCAAGCGGGGTGCCGCTGATTTCCTCGAAAAGCCCTGCCCCCCTTCTGTTCTCAGCAAAATTCTAGCAACCTACCACACCATTTCACAACAGCGGTATTCTAGGGAAAAAATCAGACACCCCTTGTTTGAATTCCCCGATCTGGTCGGTGAAACTCCCGAGATGCAGCGGCTGAAAGCCCTCATCGCCCGCGTTGCGGTCTCCGAAGCCCCTGTGCTCATCCTTGGGGAGTCCGGCACCGGAAAAGAACTTGTCGCTCAAGCCGTGCATCACCACAGCCCCAGAAAGAATGGCCCTTTTTGCGTCGTTGATTGTGCGGCCATCAACGAGAGTGTTCTGGAAAGTGAACTATTCGGCCATGAACAAGGCGCTTTTACCGGGGCCGACCTGCCAACTCTGGGTTTAATCCGATCAGCAGACCAAGGAACCCTTTTTCTTGACGAGATCGGTGAACTCCCTCTGAAGATACAAGCCAAGTTGCTGCGAACCCTCCAGGAACATGAGGTGAGGCCGGTTGGCTGCACACAATATCAACCAGTGGATATACGGATCATTGCCGCAACCAACAAAAACCTCGAACATGAAACGACCAAAGGTCTTTTTCGTTCCGATCTGTATTTCAGAATTTCAGCCATCCCTTTGCTCTTGCCGCCGCTACGAGAACGGGTAGGTGACATCCCGCTGCTTGCGTCGCATCTTCTCAAATATCTGACAAAAGATACCTGCAAAAGTATCAGTCACGAAGCATTACAATTATTGCAGGCCTACTCTTGGCCCGGTAATGTGCGAGAACTGGATAATGTGCTCCGCCGGGCGCTAGCTCTCTTTGAAGACAATATCATTCAACCCGATGATTTACCGGCCGCCCTTGTTGTCGAAAGCACAACCGGAAACAAAAATTTACCGGTGGAGGATTCGCTCCTTGCCTACGAACAATCCGCCATGGGAAATGCCCTGCAGAAGACAAACAACAACAAACGCAAGGCCGCGGCTCTGCTCGGTATCAGCGAAGCAACTCTCTACCGGAAGTTGAAACTATTTGGTCTTTCAAAATGAGTGTCATCTGTCCCTGTCTCTCTCATTTTAACAGTACTTTTTAGCGGAGATGCTCGCATGCGATACTAGCCTTCCTTCTCGCCCTCAAGTCTCTTCACAAACACCCATGCAATCAACAAGTTACCCCATTGCTCCGAACATCTACACACCTTTAACGACCTGGCATACTTGCTGCAAATGACAATTAGCTTACTGCATTCTACCGGCGACTGACACAAGTGATACAATATCGTAAGTTTTCGCCAAAATAATGAGAGGACAAGGCCCATGAAAAGATTTTGTACGGTCACTATGATTGCACTGCTTTTTCTTTCAACTGGCATTGCTGCAGCCGGTGATGTTTTCATTATCGGCATCGCACCGCATACCAGCCCTCGGGTCATACTGGAAATGTATGCCCCCTTGCGCCTGCACATGGAGAAGACACTCGGCATACCTGTGGAAATTGTGACCGCCCCCAACTTTGACATATTTGCTCAGCGTAGCCTTGCACAAGAATTCGACATTGCCGTGACCACCGGTCATCAGGCCCGTCTCTTTCAGAAAGACGCACAATATATCCCTCTGCTGACCTACAAGGCCGACTTTAAAGCGGTAGCGCTCGTGTTAGCAAACGGGACCATTAAAATACCCGCCGATCTGAAGGGGAAGGATGTTCTCGGTTTGAGCCCTGCATCGTTGGTCACCCTGTGGGGCCAGCACTGGCTCGCTGAAAGCAAGGTGGTTCCCGGTTCAATCAAATATATCAGCGCCTCAGACAGCGTAGCCCAGTTAATACTTTCCGGTGACGTGGCCGCAGGCTTTACCTCATTGGCAAACTTTCAAAAATTGGATCAGGGTGTGCGTGACCAGCTTCGTATTATTGCCGAGAGCAAACCGCTGGCAGGGCGTGTGTATGTGCTGAACACTCGCCGGGTGGCCATGCAGAAAGATATCGTCGCCGCGCTCTGGGCCTTTGCCACGACCCCGGAGGCAACAAAATATTTTGAGACCAACAAACTTGAGGGGTATCGCGAGCTCAAGCCCAGCGAGATGAAGATATGGATATTTACGCCGATGAAACCAGAAAATTGCTCGGTACCTTAAAATGAAACGAATGTTTCCTTGGCAGACTGTCCGGGGCCGCCTCCTTTTTCTGGCTATTGGACTTGAAGCTATAATGCTGACCGTTTTGATCACCAACAGCATACGTCTCTTGCAAAGCGCAATGTCCAACCAAGTCCAATCTCAGGCTCAACAGTTCAGCCCGGTGCTGCTTGCGGCCCTGACTGCGCCGCTAGCAGCGCGTGACTACGCCACGATGCAGGCTGTGGTCGACGAAAGCCAGACCAGTGGCGACCTGGATTATATCGTGGTCGTGGATCGCAGCGGCCATCGTATCGCAGCCAACGGCTGGCCTGCAGATATACCGTTGCCGGAATCGAGCAAAGACTTGTCGCTGTTTAAGAATAAAAAAGGACCTCGTTACGATGTGACCGTACCCATTGAGTTCCAGCGGCAACCCCTCGGCAAGCTGCACTTCGGCATCAACCTTTCCCAGCTTGCACAGGCCAGGAAGGAACTGTTGCTGCAGGGTGCAGGCATAGCAGCCCTAGAGATTCTCCTCTCTTCTGTGATCTTGCTCATCCTCGGTTTTTGGCTGACCCGGCACATGACGTCACTCACAAAAGCCAGCCTGGATGTGGCTTCCGGCAACTTGTCCCCCCCTCTCCTTCCCGAAGGAAACGACGATGTCGGTAAACTGGGTGCCGCTTTTAATATCATGTCGCGAGTCATCAAAGAACGCGTCACTGAACTGACCGCTGCCAAGGAAGAGTCAGACACCATTATCCGCAATTTTCTCGATACCCTGATTGTTGTCAGCACCGATCTGAAAATCATCCGCGTCAACCAGGCGACCTGCAATCTTCTTGGCTTTGCAGAACAAGAGCTGATCGGGAATAGTGTGTTCAAGTTGTTCCATGATGCCGAAGACTATGTACATGGCATATTCGCCTTTTATGCAGACCACAACGAACAGCAACTCAAGGAGCAGTCCGAGTTGCGGAATGTTGAACTCTGCTATCGGCATAAGGATGGTACCCGTTTGCCGATGTCGTTCAATATCAGTTTGTTGCAGGATGACGACGGGACAGTAACAGGGGTGGTCGCAGGTGCAAAGGATGTTTCTAACCTTCGTCTTGCATTGGACAAGATCGCTCTTCAGAAAGAATATATTGAAACGCTTTTTGATATCGTTCCAGAGGGTCTCCTCGCCCTCTCGCCATCGCGGGCGGTTATAATGCAGAACCGGGCATTCAAGCAGATTTTGCATACCTGGTCCGAACTCTTCGACATGACTCCGGAGGAATACGCCAGCATCCTCATTGAAAAAATACTGGCAAAGCAATCAACGCCCGAAGCCTTTACTGTCAGCTTCAGTCGTAATGGCATCACGGCCTATTTCAGATGCAGTTCAACGGTCATTGCCGTGCTTGAGGGTGTCGCCTCTGTCGTATCCATCGAAGACATCACCGATGAACGAAAGGCCGAAGAGGAAAGGCGACTATTGGCCACAGTCATTGAACAGACCGGGGATTCCGTTATCATCGGCGGAACCGATGAAGTCATCCAGTATGTCAACCCAGCTGCACTGAGAAACAGTGGATTTAGTGAAAATGAACTAATCGGCAGTATTCCGCATATATTCAGAGATGGCTTGCTGGATGCATCGGTCATTGCAGAACTTCGAAATACCGTTACCCAGGGACAGACCTGGCACGGCCATTACAAGAGTCGCAGAAAAGATGATTCGATCATAGAAGAGGACGTCACTATCTCACCGGTCCGTAACGAAGAAGGTGAATTGACCCATTACGTCGCCATCAAAAGGGACATCACTGAAAAGAGTCTTTTGCAGCGCCAGCTTTTACAGGCCCAGAAACTGGAAGCCATCGGCCAACTGGCAGCCGGCATTGCACATGAAATCAACACGCCGATGCAGTATGTGCAAAATAATGTAACTTTTTTTGAACAGGCCTTCGATGATCTGAAAACACTACTCATCGAAGTCGGCAAAACGGAGCACTCTCTTCTCACCCCCGAAACAACAGCACTCCTGGCAAACATTAATCTTGATTTCCTCCTGCAGGAGATTCCGGAAGGCCTTAAGGAAACCCTTGACGGCATTAGTCGGGTAGTGAAGATTGTTTCGGCAATGAAGGCCTTCAGCCATCCCAGCGGCAATGAGAGGGTCGCCAGCGATCTGAACCTCGCCTTGGACAGCACCATTACAGTTTGTCGTAACGAATGGAAATACGTGGCTGAAATGATCACTGATTTTGATCCTGACCTGCCCATGGTACCCTGCTTTCCCGACCAGTTGAACCAAGTGGTCCTCAACCTGATCATTAATGCCTCCCATGCGATTCAAGATCATAACAAATCAGATGCACAGAGTTCTTTAGGACGTATTACCATCGTCACCCGCAAAAACGACGCCTGGGTTGAGATTCAGGTTAGCGATAGCGGCGGTGGCATTCCGGAAGCAATACAGCAACGTATTTTTGATCCGTTCTTCACCACCAAGGAAGTTGGCAAAGGAACCGGGCAGGGCTTGGCCATAGCTCATGATATCGTTGTCAACAAGCATGGAGGCCGGATTGAATTCACCTCGGAACCAGGGCAGGGCACAACTTTCATCATCCGCCTACCTGTACTCTCTGCGTAAGGAAAAACGAGACATGACTAAAAAGACAATTTTATTCGTCGACGACGAGCCCAATATCCTCAGCGGCTTACGACGCATGCTCTATCCTCTGCTGAAGGATTGGAATATGCTCTTTGTGGAAGATGGTGCGAAGGCTATTGAAATCCTCGAACAATCCGATATCACCGTTCTGGTCTCCGACATGCGCATGCCCGGGATGAACGGATTTGAGCTGTTGCAAACAGTACGCAAACGCTTTCCACGGATTATTCGCGTCATGCTGACCGGGCAGCCGGATAAGGATGTGTACTGCGAGGTCATGACCATCAGCCATTACTTCCTGTGGAAACCTGCAAAATATGATGACTTGAAGGTGTTGTTCGATAGTATCCGGGATCTGGAAGTCGCTTTACATGATAAAAAATTAATACAGCTCATAGGTGGCATCAACTCTTTGCCTTCGCTGCCGCCCCTTTTTGATCGTCTCATGGAGTTGATCGAAAATCAGGAAACGAACACTAACCAGATTGCTGCGGTCATTAACGAGGATATTGCCATGGCCGCCCAAATCCTCAAACTTGTCAATTCCGCATTTTTTAGTCTGTCGCGACGGATCGAAACTATTCAGGAAGCGATTGCCTATCTTGGTCTTGATATCTTGCGACAGCTTGCTCTGGCACAGCATCTTTTTGCACAATGTTCCGAACAGGAAAGAACAACCTTTAAGCTTGATGAACTCTGGCAACACAGCCTCTGCACTGCTACCCTGGCCAAGGCCATAGCAGAGAACGGCAACGTAAGTGGTACAATTGGCAACAGTGCCTATCTGGCAGGATTACTCCATGAAATCGGCAAGCTGATCCTTCTGCGGCACCTCCCTGAGATCTATGCGGAGATTCTCCAAGAGGTCCAACAGCAGGGAAAAAGTCAGGTGCAAGCAGAATCGGAGCGACTCGGTACAAACCATGCGATCATCGGCGGGTATCTGACGTCTCTCTGGGGTCTGCCGCACAACATCACCGAGGCGGTGTCTCTGCACCATGACACCTACCCAACACCGGAAATCTGCAGAATGTCACCTGTCCTGGAAGCGGTGTGGCATGCTAATCGAATCTGCCGTGGGAACTGTTCACAATCTGAAAAATATCAAGTAGTTATTTCTAAATGGCAGCACATCTTTAACCGATGAAGTCCTGAGGAGGGCCTATGTTTTCTTCCATTTTATTTATAGACGACGATAGTAACTTGCTTAAAAGTATCAAAAGATCTTTGTCTCAGGAATTCAGGGTGGTTACCGCCGACACCCCCGAAGAAGGGCTTCGCATTATGGAAGAGCAAGGCCCCTTTGCGATTGTTGTCTCGGACATGAGGATGCCAGGCATGAACGGCGTTGAAGTGCTCAGTCGCGCCCAGGAAATCAATTCCGATACCGTCCGGATGCTGTTGACCGGTTATGCGGATCAGCAATCCGCCATTGATGCTGTCAACATCGGGAACATCTTTCGCTTTCTCACGAAACCTTGCAGTCCCGACACACTTTCTACTGTCCTTAGGGCCGGTATACGCCAATACCAACTGATCATTTCCGAGAAAGAACTGTTAGAGAATACCCTGCTTGGCATCGTCACTGTTCTCTCGCAGATTCTGACTTTGGTTAATCCGGTAGCGCAGAGCAAAGCGAACCGTTTGAAACGGTACTGTCGTCACCTTGCGCATGAAATTCAATTAAAAGATAAATGGCTTCTTGAAATGGTGGCCATCCTTTCTCAACTCGGCTGTCTCACTATTCCGCCGGAGGTACTGGCACGGCATGCGGCAGGCAGTGTCCTGACAGAAGAAGAAATCCTGATGATCAAGGATCATCACGTGTTAGCCGGAAAATTGTTGATGAATATCCCAAGATTTGAAAACATTATTGAGATCATGTCGTTACATGACAAACCCCTATCAAGTTTTCCTCGATATGCAGACCCGGAACGCCAACAAACTATTCATCTCTGCGGCCGGATACTGCAACTGGCCAATGGCCTTGATAGATTTATTATGGCCGGAAAAGCCCCGGCAGATGCCATTGATTTGATGGAAGTCAACCCGGATTTTTATGATCCTGAATTGCTCGAACACTTCAATTCGTATGATTTCGGTCTGCAAAACATGATTCGCACGTATGTTCGCTGCAAGGAACTCAACATTCAAATGATTATCGACGAGGATATCTATACGGCCAAAGGTTTGCTGCTGGTCACCAAGGGGCAATCTGTTACCTTCCCGCTTCTTACAGGATTACTTAATTTTTCCCGCACCGTTGGCATTAAAGAACCCTTTGCTGTCCTCAGGCCCCTGTTGAACATCTAATCATGAATGCTCTGATGAAAGACATTGATGTACCGTACAAAAAAACGCAGAACATCCTGTTCGTTGATGATGATGAAAATATCCGCAAAGGGGTGCTTCGTCTTTTCCGGCAGTATCAAGTTCCTTGGACATACCATTTTGCGCAAAGCGTCGACGATGCTCAGGATATTCTACAGGTACATGACGTCGATGCAGTTGTTGCTGACATTTGCATGCCCGGTCGTGATGGATTTGAACTTCTTGCATTTCTGCGCGGTCATCAATGCTGGAGCGATCTGCCCATTGTCATGATTACCGGTCTGGATAACCCGGGACTCAAAAGCAAGGCACTCAATATGGGTGCAACTGATCTCCTCAACAAACCGGTCACTCCGGATGATCTTTTGGCTCGTATCCGTTCTGTGCTCTATATCAAACACTGCCAGGATGTCATTAAGTCACAGAATGCCCACCTTGAAGAGCTTGTCCATCAACGCACCAAGGCACTCGAGGCAACACGGCTCGATATGATCTGGCGACTTGGAAAAGCTGCAGAATTCCGGAGCAACGAAACAGGCAACCATGTTGTCAGGGTTGGCTATTACTCAAAAAATATCACTGAACGATTGGGTATGGAGAAAGATTATACCGAAATGATCTTTCTCACCAGCCCCTTGCACGACCTCGGAAAAATCGGCATTCCGGACAGTATTCTCCTGAACACAAACAGTCTGACTGATTCAGAATGGATAACAATGCAAACGCATTGTCAGATCGGTCAGGAATTACTCAACACTGACACCTTCATACTGAATAACAACTTTGCATCCATGGGGCTCGCTATCGAGGAAATCTTGAACAAGGAGCGCAACCCTTTCTTGCAAATGGCCACCGAGATTGCAGCGTACCATCATGAGCAATGGCATGGAGGCGGGTACCCGTTCGGGAAGCGACAAGAAGAAATACCGCTGGCGGCCCGTATAGTAACCATCAGTGATATTTATGACGCCTTGAGAAGCAAACGCACCTACAAGCCGATGATGAGCCACAACGAGGCCATCGCCATCATGCGCGCGGAAAGCATCGCTCGTTTTGATCCGGATATATTCTCCGCTTTTGAAAACAGCCTCTCCGACTTTCAAGAAATTCACCACCAGTACGGCGGATGAACGCCTGAACAGCGTCACTCCTGCACCATTTTCCCAAAGAAGAAAACGATATCCAGGTTCTCAACCGACTTTTCAACTGCCTGTGTTCATCGAAAGAATCAAAAATTGTTGGTCAATACGGACGGAATAGCTTGCAACGATATGATGCTCCAAAAATCCCATATACTACTTCTTCTAAAAAACACATGACAACCCCAGAGACAGAATTCCACGGATTAAAGCGGCTGCGCCTGCCTCTCTATTGGCTTGCCGGTGCACGATGGGCAACCCTTGCCCATGTTCCTGAAAGTGAGCGTGAACGCATCGCCGTACTCGGTTCATCCGTGTTGATCCCCACCCTGTTGGCTTTTTTTGGCATGTATCTCTATGTTGCAAGCCGGTTCCAGGAGCCTCGACCGATCGTGAGTGTATGCATTGCCGCAGCATGGGCGTTTGTCATTATGAACGTTGACCGCATCCTGTTAGCCACATACCGTCCCTTTCAGCCTTTGTTTCGTAAAATAGTACAGGTTACCTTTCGGATCGGTCTTGCAGGGGTCGTCAGTGTTGCGATTTCGTTCCCCTTTTGCCTGCACCAATACCGAGGGGCCATTGCAGAACGGCTGCAAGGTGAATTCAGGCAGATCCTTAATGACATGCAAATAAAGGAACGAACAGAACGCGCTGTTTTCGAGCCTACAGATGCTGCCGTGGTACACGACCTGCGCGCAAAACTCGCAATTGAGCAAGCAATCGGTCCCGCAGAACCGCAGTTGTATGCCGAGATCCTGGCACGACACGATGCTCACCAGCAGGTCGATAGTGAACAAAACCGTAAGGAAAAACTTGAGCAGGAAGCCCGTATTGCATTGGACAAGTGGAAAGGCGCATCGACCCGAATACTGGTGATAGAGCAAAACTTGCACAAGGAAGAGAAGGGATCGCTCTCTCCTGAACTTGGCGGTACCGGCAAACCTGGACGAGCCGCCAAATATAACGAACTGCTCAGAGATATAGACCTGGCTAAGCAGGTCGAGCAGGCGGACAGGCAACGATATAACCAGCTGCTCAAACGTATAGCGCCTGAGTCGGGTCCTGAAGCGTCATCGTCTCCCGCATCGAGCAAACAGTCTGCTTATCTCCGCGAAGCCAAATTGCGTAATACCCGGATTGCCGAGTTGGAACAAAACATTAAAAAGGCGGAAGCAAACCAGGCGCAACACCTTGCTGATCACAGCTTATATTACACCCCGGTGATCCAGAAGTTTGCTGCCAAAGCAAATGGAAATTTTGATCCGATGGAGGAAACCATAGGGCTGTTCAAGGTGATTTTCAGTTCCGGACCAGAAGGCGACGAAACCGATCAAACCGTACAGCGATACAAATGGATAGCAGCCCTCTTCCAGTTCAGCATTGTATTCGGAACACTCTTCCTGCTCGATCTCATTGCCATCCTATCAAAAGTCATGTCGCGGCCCGGACCCTATGATGTGCTCGTAGAATTCCCTGAGTTTGTTTCCCGACGGAATCTCATCGCTTTTAAAAAAGAGTATCGACAGGTGGCGGATGCCTGGGTGGAAAAGGCAGCCCCGCCCTTTGCCAAGGGCACTGCAATTGGTGCGGGTATCGATTTACGTGATCCAGGAATGGTCGCCGACCTGCTTTTGTCAGCTCATTTGGCGCTGCCAACTAATATGCGTGCAAAAGGCCAAGAGCAATAAATTCTTTTGTCAACGCAGCCATGCAGAAAAAGGATGTTATGAAAAACACTATCGGCCCACTCCTCACTACCACCTTGGCGTATGTAGTGTTGGGCATATTAGGACTGGCCCTGGCCATCCCCCCTGGCTATGCAAGCCCCGTCTTTCCAGCGGCAGGTCTGGCTGTAGCCCTGGCGTTGTATTTCGGCAACCGTATTCTCCCTGGAATATGGCTCGGTTCGCTGACGATTAACCTGGCCGTTGCCTGGCAAAACGGTAGGCTTGATGCAACCAGCATTGTCATAGCAGGAGTGGTTGCTGGTGGGGCGGTTCTTCAAGCTTGGGCGGCCTGCTGGCTGATACTACGATGTTTGGGGGACAAGTGGCGTCGCCTTGAAACAGAAAAAGATGTAGCATTTTTTTTGGTCTTAGGCGCTCCCTTGGCCTGTCTTACCTCCGCTACGGTTGGGATCTGTGCATTATTTGTTGCAGGGAGTATCCCGGCAGAAGAATTTTTCTATTCTTGGTTGAATTGGTGGACTGGTGACACAATTGGTGTCCTGATTTTTTCTCCACTGACGCTCATTGTTCTATTTCGGAAAGATTCATTCTGGAAGGGACGGCGGCGAGCTGTAGCTGTTCCAATGTTGGCAATGATATGCCTTGTTATTGTTGCCTTTTCAAGTGCTTCATATCAGCAAAAAAAGCAGCAGATAAATCAGATTGAAGAACACGGTATGGCTATCAGCAGCTTGCTCGACAAACGTTTCGCTGCACATCAGGAGGCGCTTGCTGCGCTGAAACGGCTGATTGAAATGATACCGGATATGACCTATGCACAGTTTGAATACTTCACGCAAATCACCCTGCAAGACAATACCGATATTTTTGCCCTGAGCTTCAACCCGTATATCCTCGAGGCCTCCCGGAGCTCCTTTGAACAATCCATGACCATGGTCTCAAAGGCGCCTTTCAGCATTACCGAACGTAACAGCCAGAAACAGCTCGGGCCAGCTCCAGAACGTAAGCTGTATGTACCTGTCGGATTCATCGCGCCCCTTGAAGGCAATCAGCCTGCGATAGGTTTCAATATCCACTCGGAGCCCCTTCGGCGTGATGCGATTGAAAGAGCCTTCACCTCAAAGCGCACGGCAGTAACAGCACCTATCCAGCTGGTGCAAGAGGCGCAAAAGCGCATCGGCGTCCTGGTTCTCACTCCTGCCTATCGGAAAAGCGAGACTCCCGGCAACAATGGCATCGGAAATCTGATCGGTTTTGCTGTGGGGGTCTTCAAAATCGATACAATGGTGAAGATCGCTACCCAAAACAGGGTGCCGGCAGGCTTTGTCTTTCGCCTTACAGATACTTTGGCAGCCCCTGACCGAAACCTTATTTTTCAATCGGATGAAGGGCAAAACAAACCAAAAGAACCTTATGTATGGCGATCGCAATTGACCATGGCGGATCGACTGTGGCATTTTGAAATCTTCCCGACCGAGGAATATTTGCGTCATCAACATTCAGTACTCGCCTTGGCTGTCTGCATAGTGGGCTTGCTTTTCGCTTCCCTGCTGCAGATCATGTTGTTGGCGATGACCGGACGGACCTTTGTCATTCAGCAAAAAGTCAACGCGCAGACCTCTCAGCTCTCTCAATCGATTGCTGAAATTAAGAAAAACGAACACCTCCTTGCTGAAAAAATAGCAAAGCTTGAGCTGGTCCTCGCGGGTGCCCAACTCGGAACCTGGAGCTGGGACATTGTTCACGATCAATTTGAATTCAATGAACGTTTTAACACGATGCTGGGCTATCAACCGGGTGAGTTAAAGCCGCACCTGGACACATTGAAAGAACTCATGCATCCTAATGATCAGGTCCGAGTGTTCGCTGTTCTCGAATCACATCTTGCTGGAGACACAACGTTTTTCTTTACAGAGCATCGATTGCGCCATAAGTCGGGCCAATGGATATGGGTGCATAATACCGGCAAGGTGTTGCAACGAAATTCTGCCGGGGGGCCGCAGCAGGCCTTTGGTATACATTTGGACATAACCGAACGTAAGGAAGCCGGTAGACTCCTTGCCCAGGCCAAAGAAGAGTCGGACGCCATAATTCGTAATTTTCTGGACACCCTGATCGTCGTCAACACATCGCTGATTGTTGTCCGCGTTAGCCTAGCGACCTGCAATCTCCTTGGATATACCAATGAAGAATTGATAGGGAAAAACGTGACTGAGCTTTTTCATGATTCAAAGTTGCATATCCGAAGCGTCTTTGCCTTTTATAAAGAGCAGGACTATCATCAGTTGGCAGATAAGGCTGAATTGCGGAACATAGAGCTCTGCTATCGCCACAAGAATGGTGAGCGCTTGCCTATGTCGTTCAACATCAGTCTACTGCAGGATGATGATGGTTCCGCAACAGGTGTGGTAGCCGGCGCCAAAGACATTTCCCACCTCCGTCTTGCCCTGGACAAAATTGCCCGCCAGAAGGAATATATTGAAACTATTTTTGACATTGTTCCCGAGGGACTATTAGCACTCTCGCCGTCCCGGGAAGTTGTAAAGCGTAACCTGGCCTTCGAGCAGATTTTGCACATCTGGTCCAATCGTCTTGGCCTGACGCAGGAGGAATTCACCCACAGCATCATCGAAAAGGTCCTAGATCGACAAGACGAGAAGGATACCTTCACTCTTCATTTTGGCGGAGATGATGCCACTGCCTATTTCAAATGCACATCCACACTCATTTTCGAGCTGGATAATGTTGCCGCTGTCGTCTCCATCGAAGACATCACCGATGAACGAAAGGCACAAGAGGCAACGAAACTGTTGGCCACAGTTATTGAACAGACCGGTGATTCCATACTCATTACCGGCACCGATGAAGTAATCCACTATATAAATCCTGCTGGACTACAGAATAGTGGATTCAGTAAAAATGAACTAATTGGCCCCAATGCGCAGGTTTTCACCAATGGATTGATGAATGCATCGGTCATTACAGAACTGCGGGAGACCCTTGCCAAGGGGCAAATATGGCACGGCCATTTTACGAGTCGCCAAAAAAATGATTCGATCATTGAAGAAGACGTCACCATCTCACCAATCCGTAACCAAGAAGGTGCGTTGACCCATTACGTCGTTATCAAGCGGGACATTACGGAAATGGCCAACTTGCAACGACAACTGTTGCAGGCGCAGAAGCTGGAAGCCATCGGCCAACTAGCGGCGGGGATTGCCCATGAAATCAACACGCCGATGCAGTATGTACAAAACAATGTAACTTTTATTGATAAGGCGTTCGGTGATCTGAACAATCTGCTCGTCGAACTCGGCAAGACGGAGAAGTCCCTGCTCACCGCCGAAACAACAACACTTTTAGAAACCATTAAACTCGATTTCCTGCTGCAGGAAATACCAGAAAGCATCAGGGAAACCCATGACGGCATTAATCGGGTTGTCCAAATAGTGTCTGCAATGAAGGCATTCAGTCATCCAGGCACCAGTGACAAGGTCGCCACTGACCTGAACCGCGACCTAGAAAACACTATTTTAGTGTGCCGCAACGAATGGAAATACGTGGCTGAAATGATCACCGATCTTGATCCTGACCTGCCCCGAGTGCCATGCTTTTCAGACCAGTTGAATCAGGTGGTCCTTAATCTGATCATTAATGCCTCCCATGCGATTCAAGACCATAATAAATCAGCTGCACAGGGTACTTTAGGCCGCATTACCATTGTTACCCGAAAAAAAGACGCTTGGGTTGAAATCCAAGTTAGCGACAATGGTGGTGGTATTCCTGAAGAAATACAGCCACGCATTTTTGATCCGTTCTTCACGACCAAGGAGGTTGGTAGAGGAACCGGGCAGGGCCTGGCAATCGCGCATGATATCGTCGTCATTAAGCATGGTGGCCGGATTGATTTTACCTCTAAACTAGGGCAGGGCACGACCTTCTTCATCCGTTTGCCAGTACTCTCTGCGTAAGGAATACGTGATGACATGACTAAAAAGATATTGAGTAAGAGTCGGTTAAATATTTGGAACCTGAAATTTCAAGACCAGTGTTCAATTCCCCTTTGTAACAAAATTGTCAATCACAACCTCAAGGAGAGGCCCTGATAACAGGGTTACTTCAGCTTGTTCCACAGTTGGGCGTATCGTAAGTAAAGTGGCTCTCAGGTTAGCACAAGCGCCCAAGAACCATCTACCCTCGCAGAATAGCTCCACAAGATGTGTGACCAGTTTAAGGCTGGGGAAGGGTCAAGTTCAGAAAAAACGCATAAAACCGTACGTAAGGGTTAAAATGTCTGATTCAATGAATAACAATTTTTCTTTTGGTCCAGCAACTATCGCCGGCCAAATTTTCTCAACCATGTGAAAATAAAGTTTTAAATAAACAAAAGGAAAACAATGGCAAAAAATGTACTGCTTGTTGACGATTCCAGCACGATGCGCAAGATCATTAGTCGTTCACTACGTCAGGCCGGGCTTGATTTTGGAGAAATTTATGAAGCCGCGGACGGTCATGAAGCCTTGGTCTTGCTTGAGAACGAGACAATCGATATCGTTCTGAGTGATATCAATATGCCCAATATGAACGGTATTGAATTCCTCCGTGAAAAAAAGAATAGACCTGGAATTCAGGCTATTCCGGTTTTTATGATCTCCACCGAAACCGGTGAAGATATTATCAGCGAAGCCAAGAGCCTTGGGACTATCGGCGCTCTGAAAAAACCCTTTACCCCCGAAAAGGTCAACGAGGTTCTTGGGCCGTTCATGTAAAAGCAGCGATCACTTCAATCAGATCAACACTATTTTTTCTTTTGATTGTCCTTGTGATCAACGGAGAGAGATATTTTGAGGAAGATGGGCATGAGTAGTTTTGTCGAAATCAGTGATAAGATCATCGAATCAACATTAGAAATATTTACCGGCATGGTGATGATGGAGATTTCGGTGGAAGGAGAACCACCGTTAAAGCTAGGGACATTGAAAAAATCGATCACCGGCATGGTAGGCCTTGCCGGTGATCGCAAGGGGGTTATCGCGGTTCATCTCCCTGAACAGGTAGCGTTGGCGGTAACCACCAGTTTCCTCGGAATGGAGGTTGAAGAGATTAATGCTGATGTTAATGACGCCATAGGAGAGATTGCCAACATGCTTGGTGGCAATTTGAAAACAATCCTTTCCGACCAGGGTAAGGATATCCAGCTTTCCTTGCCGTCAACCATTTCTGGGGACTACTCTTTTTCTTCGCAAGCCGATGTCGATCAGATCATTCTCTCTTTCAAGGCACCCTCTGGTGTGTTTTATGTGGAAGTTGAACTTGAGAATTGAAGTTTTTGCAGTCCGGGGGAAAGAATCAAAGCTTCTCCACTGTGATTTAATCCTGTGAAAACAGGTAAATACGACTTATGGAAATATTAACAAGTACGTTAATAATCAATCTTTCCCAGTTCAAAACCACTTTCCCTTTGACCCGACCCCGTACCCTGCCTAACAAGCTGTAAATAGGATAATTTGTTCGAGCATCCGGGTTTGGTGCACTAGTACCAGCAATACTGGTCGCGGCTGACCAACTGGCAGAGATGAGTTTCGCACTGCTTGAAGATTATGGCGAGACGGGGTCCCTGGAGAGCCTTGCTTTTCCCCTCCGCCAATCAACAAACCCGATATTATGCACCGCTACACAGAGGAGGAGGTTGATCCTGGCACCCAACTCACCAAGCAGGTAATTCTGCCCTAGCTAAAAGCTAAATCCTTCGACGAGTATGCTTAGACCCATTCTAGGAGCTAACTTCTGCTTCCGCTTTTTTGGAGGGGTATATAGTCACCCCAGGCACAGGATTCTGAGCACGCCTCTCAATTAGCGATTTTTCATTCAGTATTTTTACAATTATCTGTTTTTCCAATGTTTGTTTCAAAATTTCCGATTCTATGAGTCGCACCACTTCTGTCGTTCCTTGAGATGTGTTTAGGCACAGGTGACATCTACTTTTGAAAAAAATATCGACCAGCGTGGAAGCACTACCACCATCTATCAACGCAATAATAATGATATCAGGTTGACGTTGCAGCAGCTTGATGCGTTCCAGGAGGACGGATCCATGAGCCGATCCGGCAACAACTGCTAGGTCGACCCTAATGGCTTTCAGCATATTCATTGCGCATAAAATATCGCCGGCGGCCAGTATCCTTCCACTTAGCTGTGGTCTCGCCTCAATGAGTCCTGTAAGGATCTTAAGTTTTGAAAGAACGAGGTCTTCATTGTCTAGCAGCAGGATCGTCGGTTCATTGTACATGGAGGGCTCTCGTCTTTATATTTAGTACAGTATCTCCTCGGGCTGCTTCCGCTCAAACTCAGTCGAGTAGGAGGATTGGAAAGTGCCACCTGGGAAAACCCTTCTCATCAGCGGGTTAATTTTTATTCATCTGTTCTCGAAGATCCTTTCCAGGCTTAAAAAATGGTATTTTTTTAGGCCCAATATTTATCTTTTGCCCGGTCATTGGGTTTCTCCCAACGTACGGGTCATATTGTCTAACCTGGAAACTACCAAATCCACGAATTTCAATGTTGTGCCCACGAAGCAGGGCCTCTGTCATAGTTGCCAGGATTGTGGTCACAATCGATTTCGCCTCTCGCACGGATATTTTTTGATTGTCGGCCAAGGATTCGATTAATTCAGATTTTGTCATAACTCAAAGCTCCATTATTTAAAGTTGGTTGATCGTAACAAAAGCCATCTCCAGGTTGATATCGGTGCCTTTTTGAAAAGAGCTGCCAAGGTAGAAAAAACAATATCATCCTCAATTTATAGAGGATGATGCGGATATTGTGCACGGCTACACAGCAGCAGAACATTGAAGTTGCCACACAGCTTGCCAAGTAATAAAGCACGTCCTAGTTTGCGGTATTTGTCAAAAGTCACTTCGAAATATTTTATTGAGCAACGTGGCCCATTTATTCATGGATAAGGGTTTCAGCACAATTTCCTCTATCCCACACGCTGCGATCTGTTCGTCGGTAAACGCTGATCGATCGCCTGTGCAAAGGATGATCGGAATTTCCGGACGAATGGCGGAAATTTTTCGGGCCAACTCCATTCCATTCAGATTTGGCATAGTTAAATCGGTGATAATAGCATCATATTTATAGGGTTGATCTTGAAAAGCTGAAAGCGCATTTAGGCTACAGATGTGGGCCGAAACTGCAAATCCCAACTTTTGCATATTTCGTTTCCCGATATCAATTAGGGATTCATCGTCGTCAATGAAAAGGATGTGTTGCTTGGAGTCATCTGCATCAAAGGTTACATTCATTTTAGATTTTGCTCCTAGAGTTAGGTCGGAAACAGAAAGTTGAGGGGCAGAACTTCACTTAAAGCAGTTACTTCGCTGACGGCATCCATGAGCTGATTTGGCATATGGATAAAGCATGCGACGCAACCCCATTGAGGTTTTTCGGTTCATCGTCTACAAACAAGACAGTTTCTTCGGTCATGTTTTTTAACTGTTGGGCTGGTATTGATAAATGGCTGAAAATTTAGTGTTCCGACCCGTTTCTATTGCAGTGAAATCTAGCTGTCCGGCCTTCAATCCTTGGCCTGGGATTTAGGGTGAACTTGGCGCACAGAGCATCGTTTAGGCGTTAGCCAAATCCATTTTAAGTGCAATAATCAGAGCACATGCGCTCAGGTAAGGGATGAAGGTGTTCGTAGATTTTTCAAGCAACTTCTCGTGTAAGATCGAAAGGTTAATTATTTATAAAAGCGGAGAAGGTGCCTAGGAAAGTAAGCTTGAATCGTGCCAGAAGTTAAGGCAAACGCTAGTTTTAATTTCCCGCAAGACCTGGCCTTCGCAAGTGCACACAAAAACAGTTCTTTAAACGACAGTATTTTGAATGAAAGTTCGCAGGAAAATTTTCGTAGAAAGGTCCCGGAAGAAACGCCGACCGCGGATTCTTTTATTTTGATAGATACTGGATGATTGGTGCTCTAAATTTGATAGGCCGGCTCTATACGTACCTACCCCGGCAATTCTGCATTTTTTTTGAATCGGTGGGCTTGACCGGCTGGTGGGATGGATACTGACAAAACGTTAATCTCTCTCCCTAAAACGAATCGACGAGAGGCTTAACCTAATATTTAGTTTATTTTATTTTCAGCGTCGATTTTATCGACCGCTGTTAGCTTTCTCAAAGCCTCTCCTCTTTGAGGAACCATTAACATACTGGCATGTCAGATCAAGCCGTCACTACTAAACTTGATGCCACTTCCGCTTTGACCCGATCCAGCACCCTATGTAACGCATTGTAAAAAGGATGATTTTTTCGTGTATCCCGGCTTGGTGCACTAGTACCAGCAATGCCAGTGTTTAAAGCACTTAAAATAGGATGCTAAATTTTTCCCAGCTGAAAGTTCTATCGCTTGATCCAATCCGGAACCATGTGTAACATGCTGTAAATTGGTTATTTTTTTTGCACGCATCTAGATTTGGTGCACTACTAGCCTCAATATTAGTCTATGTTGACAACTTGCTGTCGTGGCAACCGAGTCAAAAAATCTCCTTTTAACAACAACTCTCGCAATCCGTCCTACCTTTCTTGGATAGCCAATTACAAGCTGGTTACTGTTTGGCAAATAAAAATGCCATCTCAGGAAGTAGGCTTATCATTCTGAAACCTTATGACATCCTCTCCAATCGTAATAAAAATCCCCCCTCAGGAAATAGTTCTAAAGTTATTGGGCATACCAGCCGAATCAATACTTAACTACTCCGCCAAAGGCGGCCAGGAACCACTGCGCGTTGCAAATAAACATTCTGGAATAGAGGACGCCTCAAGGTAAACAAGACTACTTTCTGCAGCATCATGGCAAGGATGCCCCAGCAGTATCCCGTACTAATTATTCATGGAGGAATAACGTGGGGCTTTCTATCAACACCAACATAATGTCTCTCAACGCCCAACGTAACTTGGGCATTTCCCAATCAACGCTGGCAAAATCCATGCAGCGTTTGTCGTCTGGTCTTCGTATAAACTCCGCCAAAGATGATGCAGCTGGCCTGGCAATTTCCGACCGGATGACCTCGCAAATCCGTGGCCTTAATCAGGCCGTTCGTAACGCCAATGATGGTATCTCTCTGGCCCAGACGGCAGAGGGTGCTTTGCAGGAATCCACCAACATCCTTCAGCGAATGCGCGAGCTGGCCGTCCAGTCAGCAAATGACACCAACAGCGAATCTGATCGAACTTCTCTTCAGGCTGAGGTCAACCAACTTAAGCAGGAGATGGGCCGGATTGCCGTCACCACCGAGTTCAACGGCAAGAGACTGCTCGACGGCACCATGGCCAATGCCCAGTTCCAGATAGGTGCCAATGCCAACGAGACCATTTCCTTAGAGATCAAATCCGCCAAGACAGAAGACTTGAGCCAGGTCGGCACCACCATTACGGCCCCCAATGGCACGGCTGTTGTAGGGGTTGATGTTACCGGAACCGCGATGTCTGCCGGAGCCATGACTGTCAATGGTGTCAGCGTGGCGGCAAACGACGGTAGTGCGCTTGGCCTGTCCACCGCCATCAATAGTGCCGCTGGCAGTACCATTGCCACAGCTAAGAATGTACAGACCTTTACCTTTGAAACTGTCACTCTTGGCAGTTTTACTGTTGGGGTTGGAACCACACCTGGCAGCGTCACCGCGGGTACTGACGCCGGGTTCACCGATGAGTCTGCCGTTGTTACCTTTTCAGGCCTTTCAGGTGGGCAAAACTATGAGTCTGCCGTTGTTACCATTTTAAGCCTTTCAGGTGGGCAAAGCTATACGGTAGCGGGAAGAACCGTAACGGCTAGTGGTGGTACTTTGACGGCCAATGAGGTCGCCGCGGCCTTTGCCAATGCCGCCGATGCTTCATC
>TBL_comb47_HYPODRAFT_10000258_pt1 | contig 69950 bp, 48 predicted proteins | sample TroBogypolimnion_40_FD_10682 | JGI IMG/M metagenome (IMG submission 10682) | reverse complement strand
CGGAAGATCGAGGCTGGCTCCCAGCACCTTGCGCAGCCAACTCCGCGCAAAAATATATTGTCGCCGCGTTTCGGGGTGCTTGATTTGTTGTGCGCGGCGCTGTTCTTCAAGGCTGAGTTCTCGGACGAATGTTGGCAACTTCGCTTCGTCAGCGGACACAACGGCTTGCCACACCTGCACCGTCTGCTGATCGAGCGAAGCAAAAATTTCTCGCTGCCGATCCGAATTCTCCCAAGTATGGAACGAGATGGCGAGCATCAAGGCGTTGGGGCGGCGACCTGTTGCAGCCAGACGCGGATGTTCATGAACAGATTCGTCGCGAGCGGCGATGGTAAAACGGCCCGGGTGCGGACCGTTTCCGTGAGGCCGTCCGGGTTGTTTGTGTGCAGAAATTCCTCGACGAAATTGGTGCCGGTGTCCCAGTTGACCAGATTGGTGGAAACGTAAACGCCGTATTCCACATCGCGCGGCGGCAGGCGGCGAACGTAGGTCAAAGTCAAATGCTTGCGATTGTCATTGGTGTTGGTTTCCAGATTCCACGCATACGGCGGTGGCCGGTTCGATACGGTGGGATCGAGCGCGAAAGCATATTCGGCAAAATTAACAATGCCGTCGTGATCAAAATCGGAGCCGGGTCCGCTCAGTTCCGGATGCGTCAATTGCTCCAGCGTGAAATGCTGGATGCTCCAGAGGCCGTACGGTGAATCGTGAATCGTCACGGTGGCTTGGCCGTTACCGACGGAATAGGCGAGGTTCGTTAGGATCGTCACCACCACCGATTCGTCGCCTTCGATTGCGTAATCCAAAACCGGCGTTACCGGCAGCGACACGGAATTTGAGCCGTCGGCAAATGTCACGGCATTGGTCAGCGTGACGTAATCTACGCCGTTGGTTGCCGTGCCGGAAATGGTCAGAAACACGGTGAGTTCATTCGTGTCCCCGTTGCGCGTGAGCGTGAAACTGCCGGCCACGGGTCCGAGTTCATAAGCGTCCGCTTTGTCGGCGGAAATATCCACTTTGGTCGGCGGAATCACCGTCACCGTCACGTCGGCAAATGAGGTCAATTGCCCGTCATACGCCGTCAGTCGGAAAACGTAATCGCCCGGATCCGTAAACACCAACGTGTTCGTCAAACTGGTTGGATCGGGCAGGGTAATGTTGTTGGTGCCCAGATAAGTCCAAAAATTTGTGACCGTTGCCGGCGGATTCGGCAGGCCATCGTCCGTGACGGTTCCCGTCAGCGTGACTGGCAAGCCGATTTGCACGGTGACATTGCTGCCGGCATTCACTACCGGCGCGTGATTCGTCACCGCCGCGTCGGCCAACGCGAGGATTTCCGTCGCACTCAAGGCCACTGCGAATACCCGTACGTCATCCAGCGCACCATCCCACGAAGCCGCCGTGTCCAGCGCGCCCTTGCCGATGATGAATTGCGGACAATTCGTCAGCACGCCTGCCACCGTGGTGAAACCTGCCAGCGGTTGATCGGGCTGGCCGTTGAAATACAGTTTTGGCGCCTCGCCATTCGTCCACGTCAGCGCGAAATGCTGCCACTGGCCGGGCTGCAACGCGTTGCTCGCACTGGTGCGCCGCACCGTGCCGGCAGTGGTCGTGAGCGTGGCTTCGAGGACATTGGAGGAATTGCCGCACGCAGCGACGGTGCGCGTGGCCAAGCTGAAAGACGCATTCGTGCCGCCATCGTCGCCGGTCACCAACCCGCGATCCGCGATGACTGCGCCCGGCTTGAGCCACAACGAAAGGGTAACGGCGTTCAAGCCATTTAGCGTGTTCGAGCCGGCGGACTGACGGACGCAATCGTTCGTGCCGTTAAAATTCAGCGCACCGGCGATGGCGCCATTCGTGATCCAAAACGGCTGGCCGGAAAAAATTCCGCTGCGGCCGTTGCCGGAAGTGTCGGCCACGTTAGTGCCCGTTCCTTCATCCAGCGGCCAGTGCAAAATATTAGTGGCCGACAAAACACTGTCGCTGACAAAAACCAGCAGGTCCGCGTGACCCTGCAGTTGTCCATCGTCCGCCGTGAGCCGCAGCAAATAGGCGCCGGCATTGGTGAATTGCACCGTGGTGTTTGCCGCGTTCGTGTCGCCAAAAATATAGCTGTCCGGTCCGCTCACTTTCGTCCAGTACAACGTATTGGATGGATTGTCATCAATCACCGTTGCGTTGAGAATTAGCCCTGCGTTAGTGCCATTCAGGAAGGCGACATAGCCGCCGGGGCTGGTGATGATAACGACCGGCGTCTGGTTGGTGCCCGCATCGGCAATCGTCAGCACGGCATTGCTCGGCGCAAGCACGGTGTACGCCGGATCCGGCAACAGTGTGGCGGTCACGTTTTCGTCGCCTTCCACCACCACGTCATTGGTCGGCGTGACGAGCAGGTCAATGGACGTAATGTTGCAAGTGAAATAAACATTCGTCGCGAACCCCGGATAATCCGCGCCGAACGTCGCCGTGCCGCCAACAGCGAGATGTGCGGTGAAATCATATTGCGGATCGCCGGTGCGCGTGATGCGGAAGACGCCGTTGGAGCCGCTGCCTTCGAGCACGTTGGTGACCACGGCGGAAATCGTCACCATCGGCATGTCGTCGTCAATCGTCACCGTGCCGTTGGTCGGCGTGCCAAGAAAATAGGCGGTGTTGGTGAGCAACGTCAGCGTAGCCGTCACCGGCCCTTTCACCAGGCCGTTGTGTAGCGGCAAAATCGGCAGTGTCACCGCGAGCTGGCCGGCAGGAATGACCGCGAAATTCGTGATGGCTGCGTAGTCCAGCCCGTTGCTGGCCGTTCCGCTGATGGTGTAATAAATCGTGACGGGCGTGTTCGTGGTGCCAAACCGCGAGAACGTAAATTGTCCCGGATCCACCAGATATTTTGCCGCCTTGAAATCGCTGGCGTCCAACCACACCCGCTGGTCGTTGTCCTGCACCGTCACCGTGGCGAACGCCGGATACGCCGTGCGATAGCTGCTGGCTTCAGTCAGCGCCACGACGACGGTTTGTTCGCCTTCGACTATTTTGTCATCCACCGCCACCACCGGCATGGTCGCCGAAATCTGGCCGGCGGGAATCGTGATGGAATTACTCAGCGCGGCATAGCGCGTGCCGGCGGCCGCCGTGCCGCCGATGGTGAAAGCAACGGTCAGCGCGTTGGTCGTGGCGCCGCTGCGCGTGAAGAGAAATTCGCCATTCGCGCCGCCTTCCATGGCATAAGGATGATTAGTGGCGGTGATGGTGACCTCCGGCAGCGTATTTGTATCGTTGTCCGCAATGGTCACCGTGGCGACGCTGGGCGACAGAATGGTGGCATTCGTCGCGCTGGTCAGTGTGAGGACCACGGTCTGCGGAAATTCCTGCGTGCGATCATCCACCGGCAGCACCGGCAAATCCACAAACGTCGCGCCCGCCGGAATCGTGGCGGAATTACCGAGCGGCGCGTAATCCGTCGGCGCGCTCGCGCTGCCGGTGACTTGGAAATTCACCACCTGATTCGCATTGGTCGCGCCGGTGCGCAGAATGCGAAAATTGCCAGCCACCGGGCCGGTCTCGGAGCCAGCGGCTGCGGTCGCGGTGACGCTGACCGAGCAGACATCGTCATCGAGAATGGTGTAGGTGTGAATTTTAATCGCGTCGAGCGTGGCGTTCGTCGGGTTGAATAGCGCAACTTTGATCGTCTGCGGCGGTTCAACCGTGCTATCTTTTACAATTTTCAGCGGAACAAAAGCCACCCACCCGTTTGAAATGGTCAAAGTTCCCGGCGGCAGCGAGTAACGACTCGCCGGTGCGGTGCCGCCGATGACGCGATAGCTCACCGTCACTGGCACGCTGGAAGTCTGGCTCAACGTGACCGCGATGCCGGGCGACTGGCTTTCGCCGATGGTGGAGCTGGCGAAGCAGAAGCCGACACCGGGAATCTGGCTGGTGCCGTCGTCCAAAATATTCAGGCTCGCCGACGCCGGCGCAGCCACGTTGTAATTGGTGCTCGCCAGCACGGTTAAAATCACTGTTTCAGTCGGCTCATAAATCAAATCGTGAAAGGGAATCACATCAATCATCGCCGAGCTGGCACCGTCCGGAATCACCACCGGATTATCGAGCGGCACATAATCCGCGCCGCTGGTCGCCGTGCCGCTGATAGCGAGATAGACCGTTAAGTCGCCGCTGGTGCCGGTGCGCGTCAGCGTAAATTGTCCCGGCACTTCGCCTTGTTCGGAAACATTATCCACCGTGGTCTGGATCGAAAGGATGGGCAATTGGCCGTCGCTCAAATTCATCGTTGCGCTGCCCGGCGTGCCGACGTCGTAGTTCAAATTGTTCGTGAGCGTGAGCATGATGGTTTCATTCCCTTCCAAAAAACTGTCCGCGTTGGGTGTCACGGTGATGGCGGTCGAAGCCGCGCCGGCGGGAATCGTCACCGTGCCGCTCAAGTTGACGTAATCTACTCCGTTGCTCGCGGTGCCACTGATATTGTAATTCACGACCAGCGCCTCGGTGAGATCACCATCGCGCTTGACGGTGAACGTGCCGGCCGTCGCGGGTTCGGCCGCGTCCGCCGTCCGCGCCACCGTCACGGTCATGAAATTGTCGTCAATGATGGTGTTTGTCGCCGCCGCCGGATTGCCGATAGTGTAAGCCGCGTTGGCGGCGAGGGTGATGATGGCGGTTTTGTTGGCGCTGAGATTTTTATTGTCCAGCGGCACGAGCGACACGTTGGCCGTGCTCTGGCCGGCGGGAATCAGCACGACGTTCGGCAGCGGGGAATAATCCACACCCGGCGCCGCCGAACCGCTGGTGGTGTAAAAAACCAGCAGATCGCCGGCGGTGCTGCCGATGCGCGTGAAGGTGAATAATCCATTGTCCATGCCGGTCTCAGCGATTTCTGCCGTGGTCGTCGCGACGGTCACAGTGGGCACCGCCGGCGCGTCGTCATCCAGAATCGTGATGGTCGCCTCGGCCAGCGGTGCCAGGGCGTAGTTGGCGTTGTTCAGGTTGCCGTCATCGCTGAGCAACGTGATGGTTGCCGTCACCGAGCCTTTCACCACTGAATTATTTCGGGCCTGAAAAACGATGGAAACCTGATTTGTGCCGGCGGGAATAATGATGACGTTCGTGGCGGTCAAATCGGTGTCCAAAGTGTAATCGGAACCGAACACGGCCGTGCCGCCCAGCGCGATATTCACGGCTAAATCATTATTCGTGTCGCCGGAGCGCGTCACGGTGAAAACATGCGCCGTGCGGTCACTTTCGGCGACGGTATTGGTGTCCACGGCAATGTTCACGGTCGGCAGCGGTGTGCCGATGAAATCCAGACCGACCAAGTTATTCGTCGGCTGCGTCGGGTTGGACCACGTCGGATGCTCAAAGGTGTAGCCGAATTGAAATGCGTTCAGATTAAAATTTGTCGCACCGCTGACATTCACCAACACATAGCGACCGGCGCTGTCGGTCCAGCCGCCGATGAATTCCTTGGCGGCGATTTGGCCGTTGCCCACCAGCACGCCGGCAAGCGGCACGCCGTTCGTGTCGGTCACGCGGCCGGTGATGCGAAAACCCGTCGCGGCACCGACGGTTACCACAGTGTTGGCGCTGGCTTCGCCGCCTTTCATATCGCTGGTGACGCAGCGCACGACGTGGTCGCCGGGCGTGGAAAATATTTTCGAGGTCCACGCGAGGTTATTACTGGAAAACGTCAAGTCATCAAACGTCCACCAATACGCCAGCGCGTCGCCGTCGGGATCGGTGGCGGTCGCGTGAAAATGGATGAGGTCGCCCACTGCCACATTGGTTTGGTCCACCTCCACCGCGAGTACCGGCGGCTGGTTGCCGGGAAACGCGCCGAGGTTGACTTGATAATCAATCCACGGATCGGTGCCGGCCTGACCGCGCAGCAACGGTGTGATATGCACGCCCGCGACATTGTCATTGAACGTCCGGCCGATGACCACCGCCGCATCGCTACGGCTGGCGTCATCGCTGGCATCGGGCGAGCCGGGCGTGGTGTCCACCATTTGCGCGCCGCCGTTGCTTTCGTCCCACGGCGACCAGTTGAGCAATAGACCGTTTTCGAGCCAGGGATTGCTGGTAAATTTTTGCCGGAACTCCAGCCAGTAATCGCGCTGCGAATCTTTTTTTACCGTGGCGGCATACATCCGGCCCGCCACGCGCGCGGAACCGGCCACATCAAATGGGAAAATGCGGTACACGCCGTTGCTGTGAATCGGCTGAATCGCGTTGGCCTTGAGCCAGTCGAGACTGTTTTTGTGTACGGCGTTGAATAAATTATTTCCGGCAGATGCCTGGCCCATCGTGTCGTAAATGTTGCCGTATTCAAGATTGGTCCCCGGCCCGACCATGCTGTAGTTCGCGAGCGTGTTCCAAAAATTGGCGTGCCACAGCCCGTAGTTATGGCCGAGTTCGTGCGCGGTCACGCCGACGCCCATGCTTTGCAGCCAAACGCCTTTGCCGCCGACGTACGCGAGCCCGCCCCAACTATAGCCGGGCACGCTGGTCAAGGCCACGATGTCGCGATCGTAATTGGCCGTGTCGAAACCCGCTGTTTTCGCGGTCGCGCGGGCATCAGCCAGCAGCAGGCCCGGATCGGCGGAATAATATGCCTTGGTCTGCGGCATGGTGATCAATGGCGTTACCGTCGCGGTCAGCGAGGTGAGATCGTAGGAATTTTCTGTGTAAAAAGAATTAACACCGTTCATCGCCGCGTAGGCATCGGCTTCGGAAATCGGCTCGGTCAAGTCATCGGGAAAATTGACGCGCATGTAGAGCACGGATTTATTGCCGTGCGTCCATGCGTCATCCGCCACCGTCGGGGTGCCAATGGTCGTGCCATCACCACTGGCCGCGAGGCGGCGGCTTTCCGCGAGCGTCCATTGTTCATTCACCAAATCATAATGATCCGTTCCGCAGAAACACAGGACGCCGCTGCCGCTTTCGGCGTAGACTTTTTGGTCGCGCCAGTTCGCCGACTTGCCGGACACGGAGCAAATGGGATCTGACTGCACGATGGTTTGGTCAAGTGATTTAGCCTCGGCGATAGAAAGTTGGCGCAGCGGTTCAGTGGAAACCGCCAGCTTGCCGTCCAGCGCGATGCCGTGCAGCGGGATGTTACGCTGCGAAATCTGTCCGCGCCGGCGACCGTACACATATGCCTGATAATGATTGCTGCCGAGTTGGACGTTGCGAAAAGTGGTCGTGCTGCCGCTCGCAAAATCCGTGCCCACCGCCACCAGAAAATCGCCCCGGCCGTCCACCTGCGTTTCCAGAAATTTCGTAACGGCCGCCGGCAACTGCTGGCGTACCGCGAACGGCACGGCAAGTTTCAGGGCTTTTTCCGGGTCTTTCTGGATGAGTTCCACCATTGCCTCGTGCCGCCGCCACGCCACGCGCTCGCCATCCACCACGCTGGCGGCGGCGTTTGTGAATTGCTCCACCCAATGCGCAAACTGGTCGAAAGCCACCAGCGTTTCGTTGGTTGCCGCTGGCAGGCGTGCGGCTGCCGGGCGCGCGTTGGCGACGGTCTGTGGCGGAGGGACTGGTGGCGGCAAATTCGCCACCGGCAGCTCGGAAATGGAACGGTTTGCGCGCGGTGCGTTCCAGATGACAGCAAGTGTTGCGAGCGTTAGCCCGCCAAGGATTGCAGCCCGCAAGAATAGGCGTTTCATGGGATCCTCCTAGAATGTTTTTTGGTGTTGGGAACTAATGTCAACCATAACCAAGCGGCAAAAGACAAACAACCTCAAAACGGAACTGAATGCGGGCGCCTTCCGGCTTGCGCCCGGCGATTTTCTTTGCTCCAATTCAGCGGCGCGCGCGATGCAAAAAATCAATCCCTACCCCAAACATTATTGCGGAGTTTTCGGCGTTTTTGGCAGCCCGGATGCCGCCGAACTCACTTACTACGGCCTGTATGCCTTGCAGCATCGCGGGCAGGAAAGCGCGGGCATCGTCACCTGTCACGACGGCAAATTTTTCAAGCACCACGGCATGGGGCTGGTGCCGCAGATTTTCAACGACCCGAAAATTCTCCACGACCTCGTCGGCCACATGGCGGTCGGGCACACGCGTTATTCCACCACCGGCTCGTCTTCGCTGCGCAACGCCCAGCCGCTCACGGTGGATTGCGCGCGCGGCCAAATCGCCGTGGCGCACAATGGCAACCTCACCAACGCCGCCCAACTCCGTGACGAACTCGAAGAGCGCGGGCTGGTGTTTCAGACTACGGTGGACAGCGAGATTATCATCATGATGCTCGCGCAGCCGCAGGCGGGCGGGATGCCCAGTTCGCTCGTCAACACCATCCGCCGCATCGAGGGCGCGTATTCGCTCGTCATCATGACCGAAAAGGAATTGATCGGCGCGCGGGATCCGCATGGTTTCCGCCCGCTCTCGATTGGCCGCATGGCGAATGGCGCGTGGATACTTTCCAGCGAGACGACCGCGTTTGATTTGATCCATGCGCAATTCGTCCGCGACGTGGCGCCGGGCGAAATTGTCATCATCAACGACCGCGGGCTGACCAGCATTCCCGCGTTTCCCGAGCACACCAAACGTTCGTTCTGCGTGTTTGAATATGTCTACTTCGCGCGACCGGACAGCGTGCTCAACGGCCACAGCGTCTATGACGTTCGCAAAGAAATGGGCCGCCAACTGGCCCGCGAACACGGCGTGCAGGCTGATCTCGTCATCCCCGTGCCCGACAGCGGCGTGTGCGCGGCGATGGGCTACGCCGAGCAATCCGGCATTCCCTACGAAATGGCTTTCATCCGCAACCATTACGTCGGCCGCAGCTTTCTGCAACCGACCCAGCTCATTCGCGATTTCAATGTGCGCGTGAAGCTGAACCTCATCGAATCGCTTGTGTACGACAAACGCGTGGTCATCGTGGACGATTCCATCGTGCGCGGCACCACCTGCCGGTCGCGCGTGAAGACGCTCAAGGACGCCGGCGCGAAAGAGGTGCATGTGGCCGTGAGCTGCCCGCCGCACCAGTTTTCCTGCGTGTACGGCATTGATTTCCCCGACCGCAGCAAGCTCATGGCCGCGAACAACAGCGTCGAGGAGATTCGCAAATATCTCAATGCCGACTCGCTCCATTATCTCTCGCAGGCCGGCATGATTGCCGCCACGCGCCAGCCGACGGAAGTCTTCTGCACCGCGTGTTACGATGGCAAATATCCCGTGCCGTACGATCCTTCGCTCGACAAGAGCATCATCGAACGCCGCCGCAAGCAGACGCAAACGCTCGGCGAAGCAGCGGTGAAGGAGAACGAGCAGATTAAATTGTTGCAGGTGTGAGTCGGGGTAAAATATTTTCAGTCTTTTGAAATATGGCTACCGGGCGAGGAAATCAAATCACAAAGCAAATTGGTGAGTATCTCGTCGCATCTGCTCTTGGTCGTCTCGGACTTGTTGCTGCGACATTCTCAGGCAATGTACCTGAGTATGATATCATTGCTACTGATAAAGAATTTCGCTCGATTCCTGTTCAGGTTAAGGCATCGAATAGTTCCTCGTGGCAGTTCGATAACCGTCACTATGTTGATATTCAGCTGGATGCAAAGCGGCAAGTGCTTGGGCGCCCGGTTCCACTTCCGAATAACCTAGTTTGCGTGTTTGTTGCTTTATCTCCTCAATATGGTGGTGATCGTTTTTATGTCATCTCGTTGAAAGCACTTCAAAAGCTGGTGATTGCGGGATGTCGAAAATATCTAAAAAGATTTGATGGCGTACGGCCAAAGAAGTTTGACTCATTTCATGGTGCAATTAGTGAGCGAGACCTCGCCCAGTATCAGGATGCTTGGATTTCAGAATTCCGAGATAAGCAAGGGATGTGCGTCCTTGACCCTATGGCTTAGAAAGTAGCGTTTTCTAGCCAGATTGGTTAATTTCCCCCTCAATGCCTTCCCCATCCTCGCCAGTACCCGCCAAAAATCCTTGAACGTTTTAGTCTTGGCGACCAACACGAAGACAATACTTGATTACAGGCTGGCTTTGGTCGCCAACATCGTCATCCAACTCGATTCAATGACGACCTTTGTCGGCAACGCCTTGGCAAATATCACCAACCTGACGACCTAATCAGTGATGATACTGACTTAAGCAACAGTGATTGACATTTTGGCGGATTATGTCAAACTAATGCTGTTCCCAAAGTCTGAATCAAAGGATATTGTTATGGCACGCATCAAACGCACTTCACCGGCTGCCGAAAAAGCAGCCACCCGCGCGGCAGCGCTCTCCTCCATTAGCTCCACGCTCGACCTCGGCAATGGTTTGACCCTCGCCGCTTTCAACACCGCCATTGACGCCATCGCTCATCCCTCGACGGGCAAGCTGGCGCTTTACAACGCGAGCTTGTCCGGGGTGGACGCGCAATTAAACGACCTCGTGTCCTCCGAAAGGGCGCTGAACAACTTGAGTGAACAAATGCTCTTGGGCGTCAGCGCCAAATACGGCAAGGACAGCAACGAATACGAAAAGGCCGGCGGCGTCCGCAAAAGCGAACGCAAGAAGCCCGTCCGTAAAACCAAGCCAGCGTAAGCGCCGTTGGGGCAAGTTTGGCCGAACAACCTGCGGTCCGTCCTCAGAAGGCCCCCAGCCGCCGCCGTTCCGGTTAGCGGCGTGTCGAGGACGGCACACCCCATCGCGAAAATCGGTGTTTCATCCGTAGCCATCTGCGGCTAAAATTCTCCCGTGAATACGAACGAACTTTCCGCCGCCCAACTCGCTGCCTACATTGACCACACGCTGCTCAAGCCGGACGCATCGCGGGCGCAGTTGGAGCAGCTCTGCGCCGAGGCGATTGACCATAAATTCTTTTCCGTCTGCGTCAACGGTTCGTGGGTGATGACCGCGCGCCATTTGCTCGAAAATACGGACATCAAAGTCGCCTGCGTCGTGGGCTTTCCGCTCGGCGCAATGGCGGCGGATGTGAAGCGCTTTGAAACCGAGACGGCCGTGGACGATGGCGCGCACGAGATTGACGTGGTGCTGAACATCGCCCGGCTCAAGGCCGGCGACGATAAATATGTGTTGCGCGAATTGATTGACGTGGCCGAAGCCGCCGACGAGCGCACCGTGAAAGTGATTCTCGAAACCTGCCTGCTGACCGACGCGGAAAAGATTCGCGCCTGCCAACTCGTCGTGGAAAGCGGCGCGCACTTTGTGAAAACCTCCACCGGCTTCAGCACCGCCGGCGCGACGCTGGCGGATGTGAAATTGATGCGCGAAACGGTCGGCCCGAAGTTCGGCGTGAAAGCCTCCGGCGGCGTCCGCGACGCGCAAACCGCGTTGGCGATGATCGCGGCCGGCGCAACGCGGCTGGGAACTTCCAGCGGGATTGCGATTGTGAAAGGCTTGGCGGGCAGCGGGAACTATTGATTTTTCAGCCGGCAGAAGCAATTAACCACGAACCACACAAAACAGCCGAAAGCGTTCGGTTTGAAAGCCGTCTTTATTTCGTGTGGTTTGAGTGTTTCGTGGTTTTAATTCCCCGCCGTCCCGGTGAAGGCTTTCCCGCCGTTGACGAGAAACAGGACCGCCATGCGCACGGCGAGACCGTTGGTCACTTGCTCCAAAATCACCGAGCGCTTGCTGTCGGCCAACTCGCTGTCAATCTCCACGCCACGGTTGATCGGGCCGGGGTGCATGATGAGCGCGTCGGGTTTGGTCCGCGCGAGCCGCTCCTTGTTTAGCCCGAAGAGCTGCGTGTATTCGCCGATGCTCGGAAACATCGTCTTGCGCTGGCGTTCGTGCTGGATGCGCAGGAGGTTGATGATGTCGGCATCGCGGATGGCCTCGTCCACATCGTGCGTCACGCGGCAGCCCATTTGCTCGAACGTGCGCGGAACGAGCGTGGACGGTCCGCAGAGTGTGACGTTCGCGCCGAGTTTGGTCAGCGCCCAAATGTCCGAGCGCGCGACGCGGCTGTAGAGGATATCGCCGAGAATCGTGACGTTCAGCCCGGCGATGCGGCCTTTTTTCTCGCGGATGGTGAAGGTGTCGAGAAACGCCTGCGTGGGATGCTCGTGCGCGCCGTCGCCGGCGTTGATGACGTGGGCGTCCAGCACGCGGGAAAGAAAATGCGGCGCGCCGCTGGCGCTGTGGCGGATGATGATGAAATCGGCGTTGAGCGCCTGAAGGTTCAACGCGGTGTCCTTGAGCGTTTCGCCTTTTTTGAAGGAGGAAGCCTCGGTGGAAAAATTGATGACGTCGGCGCTGAGGCGGGTAGCCGCTAGCTCGAAGCTGGTGCGCGTGCGGGTGGACGGTTCGACGAAGAGGTTGACGACGGTTTTGCCGCGCAGGGCGGGCACTTTTTTGATGGCGCGTTCGCCGACGGCCTTGAAGCCGCGCGCGGTGTCGAGCACGGTGAGAATTTCCTCGGCCGTGAGCGACTCGATGTCGAGCAGATGTTTTTTGGTCCAGGCCATAAAGGTTTATTGTTTTTTCAAGATGACTTCATCCTGGGTGGCGCCGGCTTCGGTGAGGCGCAGGGAAATTTTTTCATCCAGTGCGGTGGGTACGTTTTTGCCGATGAAATCCGCCTTGATGGGCAATTCGCGGTGGCCGCGGTCAATGAGCACGGCGAGCTGGATTTTTTTAGGCCGGCCAAAATCGTTCAGTGCGTCCATCGCGGCGCGCGTCGTGCGGCCGCTGAACAGCACGTCGTCCACGAGCACGATGGTTTTGCCGGTCACGTCAAACGGGATGTCCGTCGGATGCACGGTCGGCGCCACGCGGTGGTCGAGGTCGTCGCGGTGCATCGTGGTGTCGAGAATGCCGACGGGCACGGCATGGTTCCAGATGCCGGCGAGAATATTAGCGAGCCGCGCCGCAAGGTGGTCGCCGCCGACGGGAATGCCAATGAGGGCGACTTCGGGGCTGTGGGCGTTGCGCTCGGCGATCTCGTGCGCGATGCGCGTGAGCGCGCGCTGGATGGCGGTGGCGTCGAGGATGATGGTTGGTTCCGGCATGGGGTAAAATTATTTTCTGCCCATCGTCGGCCTCAAAAACCGAAGCGCGGATGCGCCGGACGATGCGGAAGAATCCTGGTGAAAAACAAAAAACGCGAACCGCTGCCGCTGAGCGGAGCTGGTTCGCGTTAAGAGATTTGGTTTCATGTTTCCTTTGCCGCCTCGCGGGGCGTCGTTAAAGGAAGCCGGGTTTTAGTTGCTGCTGGCGGACTGGCGGGATTTGCGCCACGCGGCGCGGTGTTTGATGATCCAGTCGGTGAGCGCGCGCTCGAAGCCGATATCCTGACCGGCTTTCTGCGATTCGATCCATTTGTGCCGGAGAATCTCCTCGCGTTCTGCTTGGAATTCGCGGTAGAGCGACGAATTTTTGAGCAGATCATTCGCCGGAGTTGATGGTTTTGGAGCGTTGGACATAGGCTGCGAAATTGTGTCAATTACGTTAAGACCCGGTGCCGGTTCTGGCAAATAAAATATGCAGCACAAAGATGCCCGGCGTCACTCCTTGGAAGTCTGGACGGGCAGGGCGGAGAGCGGAAAGTTTTTGTTCGTCTCGCCAAAATAATTTGCCGACCAGTCATTCTGAAACAGGATGACGGGATTTTTGCCGATGTCATAGGCGAGTCGCGCGCCGGTGGGCAGCGACAGCGCATCCAGCGCGTCTTCCGTGATGTCGGTGGGTAGCCAGCGGACGACGCTCCACGGCGCGGCTTCGAGGCGCGATTCGGCACCGTATTCGCTTTCGAGTCGGAATTGCACCACTTCAAATTGCAGCGGCCCGACGGCCGCGAGCAGCGGCGTTTTGATCGAAGAATTGCGCAGATACAACGCCTGAATGACGCCTTCCTGCAACAACTGGTCGAGGCCCTGACGAAATTGTTTGTATTTTCCCGTGTTGGGATTGTGCAAATACGAAAACGCTTCCGGCGTGAAGCGCGGAATTTCTTTGTAGAGAATTTTCGGATCCGTCGTCAGCGTGTCGCCGATGCCAAAGCTGTCGTGCCCGACAAGGCCGATGACATCGCCGGGAAACGCTTCGTCCACCGTCTCGCGTTCGTTGCCGAATAATTTGTGCGAACTGGAAAGCCGGACTTTTTTCTCGGAACGCGAATGATGCACCGTCATGTCGCGGTCAAATTTGCCGGAGCAGACGCGAATAAAAGCGATGCGGTCGCGGTGGCGCGGATCCATGTTCGCCTGAATCTTGAAAATGAAACCGCTGAATTCCGGATTTTCCGGGGCGATTTCGATGCCGCCCATCACACGGGATTTGGGCGCGGGCGAATGTTTCAGAAATCCGTCAAGCAACAGCTGCACGCCGAAATTATTCACGCCGCTGCCGAAAAATACCGGCGTGGTTTTGCCGGCGAGCACGGACGCTTCGTCGAACGTTTCGCCGGCGAGTTCGAGCATTTCCAATTCCTCGACGGTTTTGTTGAAATCGGCCACGCTCAAATTGCCGCGCACCGCTTCGTCGTGCAGGCCACCCACCAGAACGGGCGCGCGATATTTGCCGCCCACGACGCGTTCGAAGGTGTGCATCGTCTTGGTTTGACGATCATAAACGCCTTGAAAGTCCGCGCCGTTGCCGATGGGCCAGTTCACCGGAAACGCGCCGATGCCCAGCACGCGCTCCAATTCATCGAGCAATTCAAGCGGCTCTTTCATCGGCCGGTCGCATTTGTTCATGAAGGTGAAAATCGGCACGCCGCGCTGGCGGCAGACTTCAAATAATTTTCGCGTCTGCGGCTCGATGCCTTTGGCGGAATCAATCACCATCACCACCGAATCCACGGCGGTGAGCACGCGGTAGGTGTCCTCGGAAAAATCCTTGTGGCCGGGGGTGTCGAGCAGATTGATGCGATAGCCGTCGTAATCAAATTGCAGCACGGTGGAACTGATGGAGATGCCGCGCTTTTTTTCCAATTCCATCCAGTCGGAAGTCGTGGCCCGCTGGTTCTTGCGCGCGGTTACGGAGCCGGCGAGTTGCACCGCGCCGCCGTAAAGCAGCAGCTTTTCCGTCAACGTGGTTTTTCCCGCGTCCGGATGCGAAATGATGGCGAACGTGCGCCGCCGCTGGATTTCTTTGGCAATGCTCACAAAGCGGTGAGGTTAGCAAAATTTCGGCGGCGGACAAGGCGGGAAGCAAATTCTCGGTGCGCAAAAAATCCCGGCCCGCCAACGCGAGCCGGGACAGACAAAAGGCTTGGTCAGGCGGCGCTGTCTTTGGCTTCCAGTTTTTGCCAGACGGCGCCGTAAAGGGCGATGAGCACGAAGCACACCAGCGGCACGGCAAAGCCGGTCCGCATCGAATGCGTGTCCGCGATGTGGCCCATGAACGGCGCGGCAATCGCGCCGCCGACGATGGACATGACGATGAGCGAGGAACCGAGTTTGGTGTAGTCGCCAAGGCCGCGGATGCCGAGCGCAAAAATTGTCGGGAACATTACGGACATGAAAAAGAACGTGCCGAACATGGCATACATGCCGAGTTTGCCGCCGCCCATGCAAACGGCGGTCAGCGCGACGTTAATGGCCGCGTACGCGGCGAGCACGCGGTTGGGTTGAAATTGACTGATCACCGCGCTGCCAAAGAGGCGACCGAGCATGAACAGCGTGAAGCCGACGGCTCCGAGCCAGCCTGAAGCCTGAATGGGAGTCACCCCGGGATCGTTTTCAATAACATAATTTACGCAGAAGCTGAAAATGCCGGTTTGGGCCGCGACATAGAGAAATTGCGTCCCGATGCCGAGCGTAAAATGTTTGCGCCGGAACAAATCCCAATTTTTCGAAACAAGCAGAAAACCCGCGATATACGCGGCCACGAGGAGGCCATATTTGACGGGCTGAAACAACGCCGGCGGCAGGTTGAGTAGCGCCCAAATCAAGCCGAGAATCGGCGCGATGAAAAAGTAGAGCAGCCCGCAGACGAAGGCCAGAGCGACCGCACTGCTGGCCAACTGGCTGCTCGTGGGTTTGAGGCTGGTTTTTTGTTCGTCCGATTTATGGCTGTCATCTTCCGCGTGTACATCTGGCACTTTGGAAACGGCAAAAATGACCAACAGAACGGCCACGAAAATGCCGATGCCGAGATACGGCGTGGCCAAGCCGGCGTTGGCGTTGGCTCCTTCGGCGCTGCCGAAAACGAATTGCCGACCGATGAACGGGCCAAGAATCCAGCCGCAGCCATTGATGGTCTGGGCGATGTTAATGCGCGTTGCGCCGCTCTCGGTTGCGCCGAGAACGGTGGTGTACGGATTGGCAATCGTTTCGAGGCAGGTCATGCCGGCCGCGATGACGAACAGGCCCAGCAGAAACGCCCAGTAAGCTCCGATATTTACCGCAGGAATAAACCAGAAAGCACCGGCGGCAATCAAAGTCAGCCCCACGAGAATGCCGCCTTTGTAGCCCAGCTTTCGCGCCATGAGGCCGGCGGGAATCGCCATGAGGAAGTAAGCCAGATAGTTGGCGGATTGCACGAGGCCGGACTGTTCCTTGTTGATGTGGAGCGAGTCCTGAAAATGTTTGTTCAGGATGTCAATCATGCCGTTGCAAAATCCCCAGAGCAAAAATAGCGAGGTGACGAGGGCGAAGGTCACGAAATGGTTTTTGCCATCGGCAGTTTTGAAAAGACTGCCGCCTTGGGCGCCGGCGGAACGGGTGTTTTGGACAGGTGTAATCATGGATGAAAGTGCTGTGTTCGCAGGGAGTCTTTAGAAATGTTGGAAACCGTCAAGCTCCATTTGCTACCCGTCTGGGTAGGGCGGATTTCCGTTTGATGAAAAATCTCCCCGACCAACCGCATCGCCAGAATTTGTTACACTCTCCGCTTGCGCCTTAAAACAAAGTTCGCGTTAATCCCCGCATGAATTTCCACCGTCGCTTGTTGCTTGCCGTGGTCGCGCTTGGATGGGCCATTTCCGCCGCCCACGCCGCCGACGATCCTTTCGCTTGGCCGCCGATCACTGCGCAGCAAAAACCTTGGGCTTACAATTGGTGGATGGGCAGTGCCGTGGACAAGACCAATCTCACGCACGAACTGGAGCGCTACGCCGCTGCCGGCCTCGGCGGGATTCACATCATCCCGATTTACGGCGCGAAAGGGTTTGAAGACAAATACCTGAATTATCTCTCGCCGCAATGGATGGAGATGATGGGCTGGGCCGTGAGCGAAGCGCATCGGCTCGGCATGGGGGTGGACATGACCACCGGCAGCGGCTGGTGTTTCGGCGGACCGCAAGTAACCGACGCGGATGCCAACGCCAGTGTCGTCGTGAAAACTTATGCCGTCGTGCCCGGTCAAAAAGTGAGCGGCAAGTTCAGTCGCGCGGCCACGCAAGCGCTCGTTGCTTTTTCGCCGGACGGAAAAGTGGTCGAACTCACGGACAAAATTTCTGCCAGCGGCGAACTGGATTGGACCGTGCCCAACGATGCGACCAACTGGACCATTTACGCCATTTCCCAAAAACCCAGCGGCCAGAAAGTGAAACGCGCCGGTCCCGGCGGCGAGGGCTGGATGCTCAACTTGATTTATCCCTCCGCAATGGATCATTACCTGCAACCCTTCACCGCTGCGTTCGCCAAATATGCCGGCCCGAAGCCGCGCGCCCAGTATCATGATTCCTACGAATATCGCTCTGACTGGTCGCCGGAATTTTTTGCGCAATTTGAAAAGCGGCGCGGCTACCGCTTGCAGACCGAGTTGCCCGCGTTGTTCCGCACTCAGGACGAAGACCACGCCAACCGCGTGAAATGCGACTACCGCCAGACCGTTTCCGAACTCATGGCCGAGTCTCTCGCGAAATGGACGCAATGGTCGCACGACCACGGCTTCATCACGCGCGATCAGGCGCACGGTTCGCCCGGCAACTGGCTCGATCTCTATGCCTGCGCCGACATTCCCGAGACAGAAATGTTTCATTCCGACCGGAATCTTTTGATTTCCAAATTCGCGTCCTCCGCTGCGCACGTCACCGGCAAATCGCTCGTCAGTTCCGAGACCGGCACGTGGCTGGAAGAACATTTCACCGAGAAACTCTCCGACGTAAAATACCTCTTCGACGACATGTTTCTCTCCGGTATCAACCACATGTTCTATCACGGCTGCTGCTACTCGCCCGACGAGGCCGGCTGGCCCGGTTGGCATTTTTATGCCTCCACGGAAATGAATCCGCGCAATCCCATCTGGCACGACGCCCCCGCTGTCAACGCCTACGCCGCGCGCGTGCAATCCATTTTGCAATCCGGCCAGCCGGACAACGACATTTTACTCTACTGGAACATTTCGGATTTCTGGATGCAGCCCGGCGACAAGCTGCTGCCGCAACTCACCGTCCACGCCCGCGACTGGTTCGAGGGCCAGCCCATCGGCAAAACCGCGAAGGAACTGTGGGATAAAGGTTTTTCATTCGACTATGTTTCTGATGCTCAATTAAAGACGGCAAAAGTGATTGATGAAAAAATCCAAATGCCCGGCGGCAATTACAAAGTCATCGTCGTGCCGGAGTGCAAATACATTCCACTGGAAACTTTCAAACAACTGCTCGCGCTGGCGGAGAACGGCGCGACGGTGATTTTTGAAAGTTCTTCCACACAGAACGGCGCTTCGATTTTGTATGAAAAACAATTGCCGGCAGATGTTTCGGGATTGAAAAACTCCAAAATGCAGCAAGTCGAATTTCAAAAGCTGACTTCTAAAATAAACTTTGAACCTTATGTGGCTTTGTTTGGTCGCATTTGGCAGGCAAGGTTTGGAAAAGGGAAAATTATTAGCGGCCGGCTGATTGCTGATGAGTGGCCACTAGATAAAATCACGCGCGAAATGATTCCTGGTCATGAACTGGAATTCGTCCGCCGCTCATTTGATGGGGATTGGAATTATTTTATCGCCAATCGAACTGATAAAGATTTTGACGGACGGGTTACATTGGCTCGACCTGCAAAATCCGTTGTCATTCTCGACCCGATGACTGGCAAAACTGGAATCGCTGCGCGAAATGCGGGAGTAATTCACCTGCAACTCGCTGCTGGCGAGTCCGTGATTCTCCGCGCCTTCGCCAACAAAAAAGTGGAAGGCCCGGCTTGGAATTATTGGCAGACCAACGGCCAGCCGGTTGAAATCACCGGCGATTGGAAATTGAAATTCGTTTCCGGCGGCCCGACGCTGCCGGCCGATTTTCAAACCGCCAAACTCACCTCATGGACGACGTTCCCCGACACGAACGCGCAAGCCTTCGCCGGCACCGCAAAATACGAAACCACGTTTGATGCGCCGCAGTGTGGCGGCGACGCCTCGTCGCCGAAAGGTGTTGGCGATGCCCCCGTCGCCGGTTCGACTGCCAAACCATCAAACCAAGGAAAAACCAGCGACGAGGGCGTCACTGCCACCCAACCACGACGGGGCGTCGAAGCCACGCATTTTGAAATCAACCTCGGCGACGTGCGGCAGAGCGCGCGGGTGCGCGTGAACGGCAAGGATTACGGCACGCTCATCACGCCGCCGTTCCGCGTGGTGGTGGATAATTTGCAGCCTGCTGGAAACAAGTTGGAAGTGGAAGTCACTAGCGTTGCCGCCAACCGCATCCGCGATCTCGACCGGCGCGGCGTGCCGTGGAAAACCTTCCGCGACATCAACATTGTGGACATCAATTACAAACCCTTTGACGCCGCCAACTGGCCGCTCACCGACTGCGGTTTGCTCGGGCCGGTGACGCTGACGCCGGTGACGGCGGAGCGATAAAATCAGGGCAACTTCGAAACACTTGAAAAGATTTCTCAGCAAGAAATAGTTTCAGTGTTGCTTTCTTGGATTGGGCGTATTTCGCGGTTAAACAATTAGTTTCCCAGCGGCTTCTCCTTGGAAACTGTCGGGCTGGCCGGCATTTCAAAACGGTTCACGTCGTCCGGTTTGCTGGGATCGAAGTTGAAATCAGCGACGATGGATTGCGCCAGCGGAAGTCGCGCCTGCCGGATGCCCAGCACGACGCACTTCGCCAATTCGTAGCTGCCGTAATTGTTGTGATGCGTGCCGTCCTGAAACGCCTTATCCAAATCCGCTCCGAGCGCGTGATAAAAAATTTTGCTCAGCGCATGCAAATCAATCAGCGCGATATTCTCCGACTTCGCCACGGCCCGCACCGTTTCGGGATAACCAGCGAGCGTGTCGTTCGTGACACCCGCCTTGCGCTCCATCGAAGTCACCAGCACTGGCGTGCCGCCGAGTTCCCGTGCGCGGGCGACGATTTTGCGCAGATTGCTTTCGTAAGTTGCCAGTGCATTGGTGGCTTTGTCTTTCATGTCGTTGTGACCGAATTGCAGGAACAGATAATCGCCCTTTTTCATCCGGCTGAAAATTTTCTCGAACCGCTTCGCGCCGAGCGAACTCTTGATGCTCTCGCCCGACTCGGCGTAATTCGCCACCGCCACGTCCGGCTGGAAAAAGCGCGGCAACATCTGGCCCCAGCTATTCCACGGTTCGGCCGGCTGATCGCACACTGTCGAATCGCCGGCGATAAAAATCGTCGGCACATTGGTTGGCGCGATGCTCAGCGCCCGCAGCGTCGGCAAAGTGCCGTTGAATTCCAGCGTGAGCTTTTCGTCCCAGTCCACTGTCTCGGTTGCCAATTCCCGTGCTTTGAGATGCACTTTTTCCGTTTCGGAAATTTTCGGCGTACGCACATTCACGATGAACGTTCGCGCTGCCGGCGTGCCGGGCGCAATCTGGATTTTCTCCAGCAGCAAGCGCCGCTGTTCAGCTTTTACCGTCGTCACCGCGTCGCCGGTGTTGTCATTGAGCCAAGCCGTGACGGCATAATTTCCTTCCGGCAAATGCACGGAAAATAAAAACGGTTTTGCGGACGAAAGATAATTCGTGCCGCCGACCGCTGCGCCCGGCTCGAAGCCATAACCGGTAGTGGCGGAATAAAAACTCGTCGCCCTCACCAGCGTCCAGCCAGCCTGCGCCGCACCATTGCCGAAGGAAAATTGCCGGGGAAAATTGTCTCCGGCGAATGCGCCGCCGACTTGGAGCGTCAGTGCCAGTCCAAAGAAAATGGGAAACGAAAAACAATTGGCTTTCATAAAATGACATTATTTGTTCGGCGCACGTTAGCGGACGATGCGCGTTTCATCGGGCCAGATGTAGCCGAGCCGCTGTTGGTCGCCGATTTCCGCCGCGATGGTGTCGAGCACGATTCCCGGATCGACCATCCAAATTTTCAGAGTGTGCCGACCGGCGGTCGCCATATGATGAGCGGAAGTCGTTAGCGCGGCGTTGCGCAGGACATTTTCCTGCCACTGCGGATCGCGTTCGCTCTGGCTGTCCGGCAGCGCCACAATTTGCGGCGGCGCGTCATCAAAGGCGATGGCGTAACGCTGCGGCTGCCCGGTTTCCACGGAAAAAGTCGGCAGCGCGCGGACGGTTACGCGCCAATCGCCGGCGTGGCGCAGGCAGACGTTGAATTGTAACTGCGGTGATTCCGCGAGAATTTTTTCCGGCGTTGCGCGCACCGCCACGGTCACGGGAAAAACGCCGACGGCTCTGCCTTGGTAGCCGAGGTCCGAGATCGTTTGCCACGCGGCGTCGCGGCCGGCGACGAAGGCCGATGCATGCGCCGCCGTTATCACCACGCGATGATTTTCCTCAATGAAATCCGCGCCGGCGGCGAAGTTGGTTTCCGCTGGATTGAACACGCTGACCGCCACCGAAATTTTTTCCGCGCCCGCCGTGAAAATAATTTTACTCTGCACTTCCGCACCTTTCGGCGCGCGATTCCAATCAATGCTTACTTGCGTGCGGGCCTCGCCGGTGCCGCCGGGCACGGACAGCTGGATCCAGTCCGCCGCTGGCGTGGCGGTCCAAGCGAGAGTTCCGGCGCCGCCGTTGAAAACATCTACGAAATGCGAACACGGCGTCAGCACGTTGAATTCCGGCAGCCGGCCACCCGCTTGGTTTGTGGCGTTGGCAAAATAGGCCGTTTCATCGCCGTCCACCGCGAGGCCGAGCCGCGCCGGCGCGAAGGGAATTTCCGGAGCGGGGATTTTCGGTGCGCCAAATACCGGCTGACCGCCGGGATGGCTGGACATCATAAACTTCCATTTGCCGCCGGCGATTTCGTTGTTGTAGCGGTCGGTGAGGCGGGTGATTTCCGTGAACGCGTTTTGTGCCGCTTCGGCGAAAGGTTCAAGATTTCTGCGTCCTTGTCGCAGGCCGGAAAAATATTCCGTTTGCGCGAGATGTTTCACATTCATCGCCGCCGCCGCTTGCACGGGATAGCCGATCAATTCAAAAAAAGCGTCCTGCGCTGCCGGGGCGAGCTTGGTTGCGGCGACCGCGGTGCGTGCGGACAACTGCTGCCATTCCGCGAGGCGGCGGCCGGCTTCGTCGCCGTTCAACTGGGCGGAAAAAACCGTGTTGGTGGGAAAACCGATGTGTTCCGGTTTGCGCTGAAAACTCAGGCGATAATAATCGGCCAGAATGGCCGTCAATTCCGGCGCGAGGGTGCTGCCAAAATCGCGCGCGAGATTCGTGGCGAGCAGGTCGCCGGCGTTAGTGCCGTTCCACGCGTGCGGATTCCACGCGAGTTTTAGAAAAAATTCCGTGCCCAGTTCGCCCGGCTTCAGATCGCCGACATTCAAAATCCACACGCGGTCGGCGCCGTAGTCGAAAGCTTTGACCATTTCCTCGGCGATGAGCGCCGGCGGCGTGGTGTTCAGCCAGAGATAATTGTAAGGCATTCCCCAATACGAAATATGGTAATAAACCCCGGCGCTGCCGCTGCGCTGGCGTTCGTGCGTATTGGAAAACTGGCGGATGTAGCCGTAATTATCATCCGGCCAGACAAGTGTGATGTCGTCGGGAATTTCCGGCGCGAGCCGGTAGAGTTCCAGTACTTCTTTGTACGGACAAAAAATCTGCGGCACGCGGGTGGGGGCGGGGTTGACGTGTCGCGCGAGCATGGCGCGCTGCTCGGCAATGATGGTATGCAGGCGGGCGGCCTTTTCGGCGGGCGTGCCAGTGCCGGGCATCGCGCCGTCGTGAATACCGCGCATGCCGACGGTGTAGGTGTTATCGAATTTTCCGTTTTCGCGGACGCGCTGTTCCCAGTATCTCAGAACGCCGTCCGGGTTCGTCACGAAATTGTATTCGCCGTTTGTCCGGCCGTTCCACTCGCTGACGTTGTTGCGCAGCATTTGTTCGCAGTGCGCCGAGCCCATCACGATGCCGAAACGGTCGGCGATCTCGCGGTTGGTCGGGAACGAATTGAACGCCGCCGAACCGGCATGCATGGCCGGCCAGAGATAATTCGCGTGCAGCCGTAGCAGCAATTCAAAAACCTTCGCGTAGGTTTTGGGGCCGATGTTTTTGGTTTCTGGCTCGAAGGTTTTGGCCGCCCACGGACGCAGACCAAAATCCTCGTCGTTCAGAAAAATGCCGCGATATTTCACCGCCGGCGGGCCCTGTCGGAAAAAATCGCCGTGCAGCGCCAGCGTGGACGCGGGCGTCACCGGCACATCCGCCCACCAATACCACGGCGACACGCCGATCATTTCCGACAACTGGTACAGGCCAAAAATCGTTCCGCGCCGGTCGCTGCCGGCGATGACCAGCGCGCGGTCCACGCCGGGCAACGGCTGATTGACGATTTGCAAAACATAACTTTCCCACGCGCCACTGATGCCGTTGGTCGCCAGCCGACCGGCGGCAGCAAGCTGGTCAATGATTTTATTTTGACCGAGCGTGCCGGCAAGAATGCGGATTTTTCCCGGCGCGGAAAAATGACTCGCCACGGTCGCGCGGCTGCCGGTGACGCGCGCAAAATCTTCCGCCAAATCCTCTGCTGCGCGCCGCACGGCGGGATTTTCGGTGTCCGCCACGACGATGCCACCGGCGTTTTTTTCGGCGGCGAGAATAAAATCACCCGGGCTTGGCGAATGCGTCACGGTCAAATCAGCGGCGCCAATGGTGCCGGGCAGGACGGCAAGCAGCGCCCACAAAGAAAGGATTTTCATCGGGCAATTTTGACCGAGCAGACGCCGCTGGCAAGTCCATTAGCCGTCGCGCGCACCGTTATTTTGCCGGTGGTCGCCGTGGCTTTGACGAAGGCGACGCATTCGCCCTGATACGCGTGGCGGGAATTGGTTTGAAATAATTCCGGGCTGGCGTTGTCGCCGTTGTCCATGGCAGCCACGCGGCCCGGCCCGGAGATTTGGAACGAAATCAAATCATGCGCGTCTGGGATTTCGATGCCGGCAGCATCGGTAATTTTTGCGCGGACAACCGCCACTGAGTCGAAACCGGGCAAAAGCGTTTTGGTCTCCGGGGATAAAATAATTTTTGCCGGTTTACCCGCCGTGCGGAGTTCGTCCGTGGCGACAATTTTACCTTCGTTGCGGGCGACGGCGCGTAAAATTCCCGGCGCAAACGAAACGGTCCAATTGCGCGGACGCGCGTCCGCCTTGAGGTTTTGCACGCCCAGCGACTGGCCGTTCAGAAATAATTCAACCGTTTTGCAGTTGGAATACACTTCCACGTTCACGTCGTGCGGTTCCCGATTGTGCGGCGTCCAATCGGCGAACACGACTTGCGTGTGTTTTTCCTCGCCGCCGTAACCGGGATCGGTCGGCAGCAAATCGTTGGGCGAAACGCGGCGATTCACCGAGACCATCGGGGCCGTGGCCCACCAACTCTCGCGTTCGCACGCGCGGGGACGAATCGCCCCGGTGCGGTCGAGCAGCCCGGAGCCGTAGCCGACGGTCGGCCAATGTTTGGACTCGCCCAAATAATCCACACCCGTCCATAAAAATTGTCCCGCGTACGGAGGATTGTCTCGCACCGCGACCCATTGCTCGCGGTCGTGCTTGTTTTCCGTTCCAAGAATTTTGCGCGTCGGCTTTTCTTCGTGTGCGGCGAGGATTTCCTGTTCGCGATAATTTTGGCCAACGACATCCAGCAAATCCGCCAGGCCGTTCGTGTAATCCCCGCTGACATTCGGGCGAAACAGCGCTTCCGTCACCGGTCGCGTCGGGTCGACGGCGTGCGCGACGGCGACAAGGCCGGCGAGAATTTTCTTGGCCTTTTCAGCATTCGGGGTGTCGAGAATTTCGTTGCCAACGGAATAGAGGATGACGCTCGGATGATTGCGGTCGCGCAAAATGGAATCATGTTCGTCCGTGTGCGCCCACTCGGAAAAGAATAGATGATAATCGGAAACATTCTTGCCGCGTGTCCAGCAGTCAAAAAATTCGTCCATCACCAGAAAGCCCATGCGGTCGCACAAATCCAAAAATTCCGGCGCGGGCGGATTGTGCGCGGTGCGGAGGGCATTCACGCCGAGTGATTTCAATGCGGTCAACCGCGTTTCCCAAATAGAAAGCGGAATCGCCGCGCCGAATGCGCCGCCGTCGGCGTGCAGGCAGACGCCGTTGAGTTTGACATTTTTCCCGTTCAGCCAAAACCCAGTAGCGGCTTCAAAATGCGCGTCGCGGATGCCGAAAGTCACGGTAACGACGTCGCTTTTGGAACCGATACGATTGGTTTCAGAAATCATTTTCGCGCGCGGAGAATCCGGTTCCGCCGGTGGGCCGCAGACTTCCACTTGCAACCGATAAAGCGAGGGTTGAGTCAAATTCCAAAGTTGCGGTTTCGCCACAACGAGATCCGTGCGGAACGTGGTGCTGTCTGCGTTGGGCACGGTTTGCAACGGCGTCTGCGCCGTGGAAACAATTTTTCCGGCGGCATCGTGCACGGTGAGCTGTAAAAAAACAGACTCGGGCACGTGGTTATTGTTGGTGACGACCACCTCGGCGCGGACGGTTGCCTCGCCGGTGGCCACTTGCGGCGTGCTGACGAAGCAACCATTCGGCGGCACAAACAGGTGCGTCGTATGCACGAGCCGCACATGCCGATAAATGCCGCCGCCGGTGTACCAGCGCGAGGCCGGCTGCGCGGAGGTGTCGCAGCGGACGGCGAGGACGTTGTCGCCGCCGAAATGCAAATGGCCCGTCAAATTGTAACTAAAACTGACATAGCCGTTGGGCCGGTGCCCCAGATGAAATCCATTGATCCACACATCGCTGTTCGCCATCACGCCATCGAATTCAACGGCATAATTGGCGTTGGGAAAATCAGTCGGCAGCGGGAAATGCTTGCGATACCAGACCACGCCGCTCGGCAAAAAACCGCCCGCGCCGCCGGTGAGATTGGTTTGGGCGAACGGACCCGCGATGCTCCAGTCGTGCGGCACCGTCAACCTTTGCCAGGCGGCGTCGGCGAACGTGAAATGCTCCGCGCCGCTCGCGTCGCCGAGAAAAAATTTCCAGCCGGCATCAAAATTTTCCGTGACGCGCTGGGCGTGCAGAGCCAGTGGCAGCAGCAACAAAGCGGCAATTTGGGCCAGAGCGTGATTTTTCATGTGGTTTAGGACGGGAAGTTTCGCGCAAAGGTGACGGCCGCGCCATCACCGAAATTGTGGATGCCGGTTGCACTTCGACGCGCAGTCGGTAGGATGTTTCCATGTCCGATGACTACCGGCAACTGCTCGCCGCGACGATTCAGCACCTCGAAGGGCTGAAGGCGCGCGGCGTCCGGCATGTCGCCGTCGCACCGGAAACACTCCGCGTGCTGGCGCTGCCGGCGGTCAAAACTGCCGCTGCTACATTTTTTCCGCCTGCGCGGCCTGCGGCTGCGCGCGAACCCGCTTTTACCATGCCGCCCAAAAAAAATATCGCTCCTGCTGCGCCGGTCCTACCGACCGCTCCGCCGGTTGCCGCCCCCGTTCGCCCACCGCTTACCGCTGCGGAAAAAGCCACCGCGTTCGCCGTGCTGCGCGAAAAAGTTTTGACCTGCCGCCGGTGTCCGCATCTGGCGGCGGCGCGCACGACCGTGGTGTTCGGGGTTGGCAATATTGACGCGCAGTTGATGTTTGTCGGCGAGGCGCCGGGCGCGGATGAAGACGAACAGGGCGAGCCGTTCGTGGGCCGCGCCGGCCAGTTGCTTACGAAAATTATTGAGGCGACGGGCCTGAAGCGCAGCGACGTTTACATTGCGAATATTTTGAAATGCCGGCCGGACACGCCCGGACAATCCGCCGGCAACCGGCCGCCCACGCCGGAGGAGCGCGCGACGTGCATTCCCTATTTGCAGGAGCAAATTGATTTGATTCGACCGCAGGCCATCGTGGCGCTCGGTGCGACGGCGGTGGAAGGTCTGTTGGGCAAAACGTTGGGCATCACCAAGTTGCGCGGCAATTGGCAGACGTATCGTGGCACGCCGCTGATGCCGACGTATCATCCGGCATATTTGTTGCGCAACCAGTCGTTGAGTGAAAAACGCAAGGTCTGGGAGGATATTTTGAAAGTGATGGAAAAGCTGGAAATGCCCATCAGCGCCAAGCAGCGGAATTTTTTCCTGAAGGCGTGAACGCATGCGCCGGTGCCGGAAAATCTTATTCGTGGCCGGCGTGGTAGTGCTCGCGGTGATTGGCGCCAGCGCGGTTCACCATTTCCAAATCAAGGCGGCGGTGAATCGCTATCTGGCAGAGCTCAAGGCGCAAGGCGAGCCGCTGGAACTCGCACAAGTCCTCCCGCCGCCGGTACTGCCGGAACATAATGCCGCGCCGCAATTTTTGCAGTCGTGGACGTTGCTGGCGACGAATGACGCGGTGTTGGTGAATAATCCGCCCCCTGCCATGCGCGGCCTTGCGCCGGGAAAAGCGCTGGTGGGGTGGGCGCAACCGGATGTTCGCTGCGAAGACGCGACCAATTCTTGGACCCAAATTCGAACCGCGCTGCACCCGTCCGCCGGGGCGCTGGCGCAGTGGGAACAAATTCCTGATGCGGCGCAGTTCGATTTCCATCTGCAATACACCCAGCGGTTTCAAATGCTCCTTCCGCACCTAGCCCGCGAGAAAAAAGCCGCATTGCGATTGAGTGAAAGCGCCGTGGTAAATCTGCATGACGGCGCGGCCGAGGCGGCAGGCAACCAGATCCGGGTGATTTTCGCGCTGGTGAATGGGACGGCGGACGAGCGCATCGCCATTTCCCAGTTGGTGCGGCTGGCGATTGCGCAAATCGGGTTCGCGGCGACGTGGGAGCTGTTGCAAGCGCCGCATTTGAACGAAGCGCAACTCGCGCGCTTGCAGGCGGCGGCGGCCGCAATGAATTTCGTTCCGGCGGCGGCCAACGTGCTGCCGGTGGAGCGCGAAGGCGCGGAAACGATGCTGGCACAATGGCGGAGTTCACGCGCGGAACTTGCAAAATATTTTGACCTGACCCAAAAAGCCCGCGAATCGCTGGGTACACTGGAGGCGGAAGAACCGACGATTTGGGGCAACTTGGAGCAGGAGAGAAAAATCTTTTTGTGGCGCTACTGGTGGTCGTATGTTGACGAACTCCGTGCGCTGCGAGGTTATCAGGTTTTGCGCGGCACGCTGCGTCAGACGCAGGCGGAGGGCTGTTTTCAAAATGCCTTGGTCGCGCAGGAGGCGGCGCTGGCGAAATTGGGCGTTTCCGGTCTGCGCGACGAAATCACGGCGTTATTTTCCGGTGACACGGATTTTCATTCCCTCTTTTCGGAGTCCATTCCGACCATGACTCAATTCATCCGAAAAGTGCTGCGAGCCGAGTCGTCGCGGCAGATGGTGGTGACGGCGCTCGCGCTGAAACGCTTTCAGCTCCAGCACGGCCAGTATCCATCGCAACTGGCCGAGTTGACACCGGATTGGCTTGCGGCCATTCCGCGCGATCCCGTGGATGGTCAGCCGTTGCGCTATCGCCGAAATGCGGACGGCACATTTCTGCTGTATTCCATCGGCGAAAACGGTCGGGATGACGGCGGCAATCCAGCGCTGGAACCAGGCGTCGAAGCCACCCGTTTTTTCTGGGAAAATGCGCACGCTCTGGATTGGGTCTGGCCACAGCCCGCCAGCGCGGCGGAAGTTGAAAAATATTACGCGGAGCTAGCCCGCAAAAAACGTTAGGCAATTTCCGTAGATTTCATTTTCCAAAACGCCCGCGCCGTTGGACCACAAATTTTGCGAGTGTCGCGAAAATGGTTTCCCCGGCGCGCTTGGCTTGCCGCTGGCGGGTTTCGGTGCATAATGAACGGACGTTATGGCCGACCATTCCAAACCAGTTCCCCGCATCCTGTGGATCGGGAATACGTTGCTGTTTGGTTTTCTCGGGCTGGCGTTTCTATTTTGGTTTTGGGACCTCACCCGGAACCCGCCGCCAGTGCTGCGGATCATCGGCCCGATCGCGCCGTTCACGCTCACGAATCAATTCGGCGCGGCGACGACGTTGGCGGATTTTACCAACCACGTTTGGGTGGCGGACATTGTGTTCACCCGCTGCGCCGGGCCATGTCCGCGCATGACGGCGCAAATGAAATCCGTGCAGGATTTATTGCCGAAGGAAAGCGCAGCGAAACTCGTTACGCTCACCACCGATCCGGAATTTGATGCGCCCGGCGTGCTAAAAAAATACGGGGAACATTTCGGCGCGGATTTTGGCCGGTGGACGTTTTTGACCGGCACCAAAAGCGAAATCGCCGCGCTTGGCAGTGGCAGCTTGAAGTTGAGCGCCGTGCCGGTGAAACCGACGGAACGCAATGGCGACGCCGATTTATTCATCCATTCCACGATTTTTGTGGTGGTGGACAAGCACGCGCAGTTGCGCGCCTTTTTTGAGACCGGCGGCGAAGGCGTGGATTGGACCAACGCCGTGCAGCCGAAATTATTGCAAGCCGTTCATCTGCTCGAAAACGAACCATGACCATTCACGACCTGCCCGCCGTCAACGCCACGCTCAATGGCCTGAGCGCTATTTTTCTCGTCGCCGGCTTTGTCGCCATCAAAACCGGCCGCAAACTGCTGCACCGCAATTGCATGCTGGCGGCGTTTTTCACCAGCGTGGTGTTTCTCGGTTGCTACCTGACCTACCATATTTATCTCGCGGTGGTGTTGCATTTGGGGCCGACGAAATTTGTGAACCCGGCCTGGTTTCGGCCGATTTACCTCACGATTTTGTTCACGCATACGATGCTCGCCGCTGCAATCGTGCCGATGATCCTGCTGGCGCTGCACCGCGCGCGGAAGGAACAATTTGCCGAACACCGGCAGATCGCGCGCTGGACGTGGCCGCTGTGGCTGTACGTTTCCGTGACCGGCGTGGTAATCTATTGGTTGCTGTACGTGAAATTTCCCCAAAGCTGATGGCCTTGCGCATGACCAACAGTGTTGCAGTCGCCATTCATCCCTGCCAGTTTCCGGAAAATGTCCGGCGCGATCTGCTGGCTTCGCTGCGCACGCGGCGGGTGAACCACAAATTTCATTACGACAGCGTCAAGCAAACGCAAAAATGGCTGGCGTTACACGAAGCTCATTCGCCCGCCCGTTACGATCCGGAATGTCTGGCCACCTATGGTCGCGCCTTCGCGGCGGCGGCGGAAACCATCACCGGGCGGTCCGTCCACGTTATCGGTTTAGGCTGTGGCGGCGGCCAGAAAGACGTGCAGTTGTTGCAACACTTGCAAGCGCGCGGCCGCCCGCTGTATTACACGCCCGCCGATGTCAGCGTGGCGATGGTCCTCGTCGCGCGGGCTGCCGCACTGGGTTTGGTGGCGGCGGAAAATTGCTTTCCCTTCGTCTGTGACCTCGCGACGGCGGAAGATTTGCCGGACGAATTTTCCCGCCGCGCGCCGCCGCGTGCCGCGCGGCTGGTCACGTTTTTTGGGATGATTCCCAATTTTGAGCCGCGCCAAATTTTGCCCCAACTGGCCGCGTTTGTGCGGCCCGGAGATCATTTGCTTTTCAGCGCCAATCTGGTGCCGGGCCATGATGCTGCTGCCGGGATGAAAACTATTCTGCCGCAATACGATAATCCGCTCACGCGCGATTGGCTCACGGCGTTTCTTTTCGACCTCGGCGTGGAAGCGGGCGACGGCGAACTAGTTTTTAGCAGTGAGGCCGGTGGTCTGGGCCTGCGTCGGGTCGTGGCGCGGTTTCATTTTCGTCGCGCGCGGCGCGTTCGGGTGAGCGGTCGGGAATTTTCTTTCGCGCGCGGCGAGGCCATCCGGCTCTTTTTTTCCTACCGCTACACGCCGACGCGCGTCCGGCGTTGGCTGGGTCGCTACGGATTGGAAGTGGCCGCCGAATGGATTGCCGCGTCCGGCGAGGAAGGGGTTTTTCTTTGCCGCCGGCAATCAAAAACTCACGCAAAGGCGCAAAGCCACAACGAGTTTATTTCTTCGTGACTGAGAGTCTTTGCGTAGGATTCAATAAATCTTCAGCGTGTCCAGCACTGCCCGGATGCGCGGCACCTCATGGGTGCGAAACAAGTCTGTTTTTCCCAACGCCGCGAGCACCGCAAAGAACGGTTCGGCGCAGCGAACTTCCTCGCCAAAAAATTCAAACGCGTGGGGCAGGGCGTGGCAGACGGGAAAACCGAGATCGCGCAGCCGGAACGTATTGAGAAAAATGTTCATCTGGTGCCGCACGCGGACGGCACTGTCTTGCAAATTCCGGTAGTAAAAACCGAGGCCGGGATCGATGAAAATTTTTTCCACGCCGTGGCGCTGGGCGATTTCAATTTGTCGCGCAAAAAATTCTCGCAAGTGCGGAATCGGATCGGCGCTCAAGTCGAAGTCGCCAACTTCGCGGACATTGTCGCCGGCGACGTAGCAGATGATGACGGCCGCCTCGTGTGCGGCGACCAGCCGAAAAATTTCGTCCGTAGCGGTCGTGCCGGTGAGGTTCAAAATATTGGCGCCGGCTTCAAGGCTGGCGCGGGTGACGGCGGGCGAATACGTTTCGACGGAGACGAGAATGTTTTCCGCCCGCAAGGCGCGGATGACCGGCAGCAGTTGCGATGTCTGCGCGGCGACCCCGACGCGTGCGGCGTGCGCGAGCGTGGATTCCGCTCCGACATCAATGATGTGCGCGCCTTGCGCAGCGAGCACTTTCCCGCGCTGGATCGCCGCTTCCGCCGTCAGGCAAACGCTTTCGCGATACCAGGAATCGGCCGAGAGATTGACGACCCCCATCACGGCGGGCTGGGAATTGAAGGCAAATGCCCGGCCGCCGATGGCGAATTCCCGCACCGGCGCGGCTGCGGCGGCGCGATGTTTTTCCAGCAATCCGCCGAGGTGTTCGAGCGACAGCATGGGCGGATTATTGCCGGCGCGAAAAAGTCGCAGCGAGTGGACCGTTTTCCGAGACAATCACCATGCCAGGCACGATTTGATGGCGAGCGAACCAACCTTCTTTGGTTTCAAGAACGAACCGGATGTTTTCGGTGGCGGAAAGCACGGCGTTGGTGTCGTTTTGTTCCAAATGATGTACTTCGGCGATGACGCCTTCGGGCGTGATGTACGCGGCGGAAATGGATTCCGGACAATGATACATCCAGAAACTCGCGCGCTGCGGGACTTGCAGGTCAAACAACATCGCGTCGGTTTCCAGAATGTTGGTGCGATACATCATGCCGGTCATGATTTCATCGCGGCTCAAGGCGATTTCGGCGTCCACCGTTTCCGGGCCGACATACAGCTTCATGGTCCGCAGCTTGGGCTGCGCGTGTTTTGGCAGAAAATCCTCTAGCGTTGGCGCTTTCGGGGCTGCGAGTGGCGGAGTCGGTCCGCAACCAGCCACCAGCGCGGCGGCGAGCAGCAAAAACATCGGGCGTGGCAAGTTCACGCGGAGAGATTGCCCCAAACGCCGGCGCATTTCAACGAACTTCCGGCCGGCGATGGCGTCAATCACCTCGCGCGGCTGGGTTGACTTGTCGGCCGGAAAGCTTATTTTGTCATCACTGTGACAACTATTGAACAGTCCGCTCCGCTCGTCCGCCTTGACGCGCTGCCGCCGCGCGTCTGCGCGGTCGTGCGCCGCGTCGAGACCGACGATGAGGACACGCAACGGCTCAAGACGCTCGGCGTCTGCCTGGGCCGCCGCGTGGAACTGGTCCGTGCCGGCGATCCGCTCATTCTGAAAATCTTCGGTTCGCGGCTGGGAATCTCTGCGGAACTCGCCGCCCGGGTCCGCGTGGAAATCTGCCAGCCCGATCACTGCGCCTTGCGCGACGAATGCGCATGAGCGGCGCCGCTCCAGCCAGCGCCGCGCCGGTTCATCACGCGTTCACCCTCGCGCTGGTCGGCAATCCGAATGCCGGCAAAACCACGTTATTCAATGCGCTCACCGGCCTGCGCGCCAAGACGGCGAATTTTCCCGGCACCACCGTCGAGCGCAAAGTCGGCCGGCTGCATCTGGATCACCGGCAAATTGTCGTTGTGGATTTACCCGGCCTGTACAGTCTCGACAGCAAATCGCCGGATGAAAAACTTGCCGCCGATGCGTTGCAGGGAAAACTCGACCACACCGCGCCGGACGCCGTGCTCGTGGTGGTGGACGCGACGAATTTGGAGCGGAACCTGTTTCTCGCAAGCCAGGTGTTGGAATTAAAATGTCCGGTCGTCGTGGCCTTGAACATGATGGACATGGCGCGGCGGGATGGTATTCGCATTGATGTCGCCAAATTGCGCGAGGAGCTCGGCTGCGTGGTGGTGCCCATCGCGGCGCGCAACGGCGAAGGCGTGAACGAACTCAAGCAAGAGCTGAACCGCCTCGTCGCAGGCGCGATGCCGGAGGCCGTGGATCATGTGGACCCTAATTGCGCGGGCTGCACCGGCTGCACGTTTCAGGCGCGCTACGAATGGACCGAGCAAATTTCCACGCGGGTGATGGACGCCGCCATCGTTCAGCGGTCGGAATGGACGGACCAACTCGATGATTATTTCACGCATCCAGTCATCGGCGTGGTCGTGTTTCACGCGGTGATGCTCGGGCTGTTCGCGCTGATTTTCTGGGTGGCGCAAATTCCGATGGAATTGATTGACCACCTGTTTGCCGGCATCAAAGCGTGGGCGGCCTCCATCATTCCGCCGGGCGATTGGCAAAGTCTGATTTCCGACGGCGTGGTGGGTGGCGTCGGCGGCATTTTGGTTTTTCTGCCGCAAATTTGCATATTATTTTTCGCCCTCTCGCTGCTGGAAGACACCGGCTATCTGTCGCGCGCGGCGTTTGTGATGGATAAAATCATGCGCAAACTTGGCTTGCCAGGCAAAGCCTTCGTGCCGCTGCTCTCGGCGCACGCCTGCGCAATTCCAGCCATCATGTCCACGCGCGTCATCGAAAATCCGCGCGACCGGCTGGTAACCATTTTGGTGACGCCGCTGATGGCGTGTTCTGCGCGCATTCCGGTTTATGCGATGGTCACAGCGCTGTTGTTTCCGCATTCACCGTGGAAGGCGGCGCTTGTCTTCACGGCAGCGTATGCCGTCGGCGTGGCCACGGCGCTGGGTATGGCGTTGCTATTACGGCGGACGATTTTGCCGGGCGAGAGCAAGCCGCTAATGATCGAACTGCCGCCGTACCGCGTGCCGGCGTTGCGCACGGCATTGCTGCATACTTTTGACCGTGCGAAGATTTTCGTGAAACAGGCTGGCACGATTATTCTCGCCATTTCATTGGTGTTGTGGGCGTTGTCGTATTACCCGAAATCCAGTCCGCCCGCCGCCGCCGTCGCGCTGACAACGCAAGCGGAACAACTTCAAAAACTCGGTGATACGAATCAGGCGGCGGCTTTGCGCGACACTGCCGGCCGGTTGACCGCGCAGAATTCCCTGCAAAATTCTTTCGCGGGAAAAATCGGCCACGTTCTCGAACCGGTCATCGCGCCGCTGGGTTACGACTGGCAGATTGGCATCGGCATTATCAGCTCGTTTGCCGCGCGGGAAGTCATCGTCTCGACGCTGGCGATTGTCTATGGCGTGGGCAAAGATGCGGCCGAAAATAATCAAACCTCGCTCTACAGCACATTACAACAGGCCAAGCGCTCGGACGGCACGCCGATTTTCAATACCGCGACGTGCGCGAGCTTGCTGGTGTTTTACATTCTAGCCGCGCAATGTCTTTCCACCACTGCCGTCGTCCGCCGCGAGACGAACAGTTGGAAGTGGCCGCTGTTCCAGATTTTTTACATGACTGGGCTGGCCTATCTGGCGGCGATGGTGGTGTACCAGACGCTGCGGCATTTTGGCCACGCCTGACGGTGGCTGGGAAATTTTCCGCTTTTGCCCGTGCCCCGCAAAAACTAAACTGCCGCCATGAATTTGCCCGGATTTCCCATTGCCCGTCCGCGCCGGTTGCGGACTTCGCCTGCGCTGCGTCGGTTGGTGGCGGAAACGTCATTGAATGTTTCGCAGCTCGTGCTGCCGCTCTTTGCGCGCAGCGGCAAAAAATTGCGCCGACCGATCGCGGCGATGCCCGGGGTGTTTCAACTGTCGCCCGATGAAATTCTGCGCGAAGCGGCGGCGGCCCATACGCTGGGCGTTCCCGCTGTGTTGCTGTTCGGCATTCCCGACGAAAAAGATGAAAAAGCTTCCGGCGCGTATGCGAAAAACGGCATCGTGCAGCAGGTCACCCGGTTGCTGAAAAAGGAATTGCCCACGCTGCTTGTGATCACCGATGTCTGCCTGTGCGAATACATGGCGCATGGCCATTGCGGCATTGTTCACGGCGGAAAAATTTTGAACGATCCCACGCTTGCGCTGCTGGCGCGCACTGCCGTCAGCCACGCGGAAGCAGGCGCGGACATCGTGGCGCCGAGTGACATGATGGACGGCCGCGTCCGCGCCATCCGCGCGGCGTTGGACCAGCGGGGATTTCTCGATATGCCCATTATGAGCTATGCGGCAAAGTTCGCCTCGGGTTTTTACGGGCCGTTCCGCGAAGTGGCGGAATCGGCGCCAACGTTTGGCGACCGGCGCAGTTACCAAATGGATGCGGCGAATGGCGCGGAGGCGTTGCGCGAGGTGGCTTTGGATATCCAGGAAGGCGCGGATCTGGTGATGGTAAAACCGGCGCTGGCGTATCTCGATATTTTGTATCGCGTGAAAACGGAATTCGGCTTGCCCACGGTCGCTTATGCCGTGAGCGGCGAACATGCCATGATCAAGGCGGCGGCGGCCAACGGCTGGATTGACGAACGGGCGGTGACGTTGGAAAGCCTGCTGGCCATGCGGCGCGCCGGCGCGGATATTCTCATCACCTACGCGGCGATGGATGTGGCGCGGTGGCTGAAATGACCGGCTGTGGGCCGGCTTCGTCTTATTTGAAGGCCCGGCCCGGGCGCAGCAACAAACCCGGTTCGTATCATAATTTACGTTTGCCATGCGCCTTCGGGCACGTTAGGCTTCGCGTTCACTTTTTTCTATGATTGGGACAATTCGCAAACATTCGAGCTGGCTGTGGTGGATCATTGCCGGCCTCACTATTATTTCCTTTGTTGTGTTCATGGGCTCCGGCCCGGCCCGCAACGGCAACAGCCGCTCCGCGAGCAATCCGTATGGCACGCTCTACGGCAAGGAAATCTCCGCCGACGCGTTTGCGCAGGCACAACGGGGTTTTTACATTTATTACTGGCTTCGCTCCGGCGACTGGCCCGGCAAGAGCGCCACCTTCAAGCGCGAAGATATCGAGCGCGAAACGTACATCCGCCTCATGCTCACGCAAAAGGCAAAGGGGTTGGGCATTCATGTTAGTGATGACGCTGTAAAAAACGCCGCGATTGAACTGCTCCGCTCCGTGGGCCGCAACGGTCAGGCGGTGCCGATGGAACAATTCGTCGAAAAAGTGCTCCAGCCGGAAGGTTTGAATGTGGTGGATCTTCAGAATTTTCTCCGCGATGACTTGAGCATCCAGCAGTTGGTGCACACGCTCGGTTTGTCCGGCACGCTGGTGACGCCGCAGGAAGCCGGCCAACTTTACGACCGCGAAAATCAGGAATACGCCACCACCGCCGTGTTTTTCTCCGCCTCGAATTACTGGGCGCAGGCCACGGTCACGCCCGCCGCCATCGGCCAATTTTACACGAACAACATGGCCGCCTATCGCGAACCTGACCGCGTGCAAGTGAGCTATGTGGCGTTCGCCGAAACGAATTTCGTGGCGCAGACCAAGGCGGAATTCGCCAAGACGAATTTTGAAGACAACGTGAATTCCATTTACCGCCAATACGGCGCAACGGAATTTGCCGACGCCAAGACGCCCGAGGAGGCCAAGGCGAAAATCCGCGAACTCCTGATTCACAACCGCGCGCTCAGCCTCGCCGGCCAACAGGCGAAGGAATTCACCGCCGCACTTTCAGCGCAGGAATCCATCAAGCCCGAGACGCTCGCGGCGCTGGCCAAACAAAAAGGTCTTCAGGTCCGTACCACCGCGCCGTTCGCGGCGCAGACCGGACCGGAAGAATTCAGTGCCCCCGCCGCCTTCACCAAGGCCGCGTTCAAGTTGGGACCAGATGACACGCTCGCCGGCCCGATTGCCGGTTCCGATGCCTTCTACGTCCTGGTGCTCGCCGGCAAATATCCCAGCAGCATTCCGCCGCTGGAACAAATTCGCGGCCGCGTGGCGCTGAACTGCCAGCAAAATCAAGCCATTGCCATCGCTCGCGCGATGGGCCAGAGTTTTGCGACCAATGTCGCCGCGCAATTGGCGGCCGGCAAAACATTCGCGCAGGCGGCCGTCGCGGCCGGTCAGGTGCCGACCACGCTCGCGCCGTTTTCCTTGAGTGCACAGGAAGTGCCGGAGGCGGACGGTCATGCGCAGATTGCGCAGTTGAAACAGACCGCTTTTGGCACCGCGCCCGGCAAGGCGAGCAGTTTGGTGGCCACGGCGGACGGCGGTTTTGTGCTCTTTGTGCAGTCGCTGCTGCCGGTGGATGCGGCGAAAAAGAAAACCGATTTGCCGGACTTCACCGCGCAAGTGCGCCGCGCCCGGCAGAATGAGTCCTTCAATCTTTGGCTGCAAGGCGAGGCCACCCACGAATTGGTGGATACACCGGTGTACGCGCAGATGACCGGGGCCAAAACGCCGACCAAATAAATCTTCGCACCGCGACCCGATTCGCCGAAAACGTTTTCGGTTGCGATGCCGGTTGCCACGCCATCGCTTTTGAAAACCGCCCGCGCCATTAAACTTTCGTTTCCCGCCACGCGCGGGTTTTGGGAAATCCCCGTGCTATTCGAGGACGAGCATTTGCTGGCCCTCGACAAACCCGCCGGTCTGCTGCTCTCGCCCGACCCGCTGGCGCCGGAGCGACCGAGCCTCATGCAGTTGTTGCATGAAGGTATCGCCGCCGGCAAGCCGTGGGCGCAGGAGCGCGGGTTGACCTATCTGACCAACGCCCACCGGATTGATTGCGAAACGAGCGGGGTGATTTTGCTGGCCAAAAACAAACCGGCCTTCGTGGCGCTGGCGGATTTGTTCGGCGCGGAAAAACCATTGCGCCAGTTTGCCGTGCTCGCGTGGGGCAACCCGCCGGAAACCACCTTCACAGTGGACGCCGCGCTGGCCACGCATCCGCTCAAGATCGGCCAAATGCGAGTGGACCCTCGCGAAGGCAAAAAATCGCGCACGGATTTCACCGTGCAGGAACAATTTTCCGACTGGACGCTGTTGCGCGCCGCGCCGTTGACGGACCGCATGCACCAAATTCGCGTACATCTCAAACATGTCGGCTGTCCGGTGGTGGCGGATGAAGTGTACGGCGGCAAACAGCTCTGGCTCTCGCGGCTGAAACGGGATTTCCGCCTGAAACCGGGCCGGGAAGAGCGTCCGCTGCTGTCTCGCGTGGCGTTGCACGCGGAGGAATTAAGTCTGATCCATCCCGTGACGCAAGCACCGCTGGTTATCCGCTGCGAATGGCCGAAGGATTTGAAAGTGGCGGTGAAATATCTTCGTCAGTACGCGACCGGTCCCAGCCGCCGTGATTTTGCCGACGAGGTAGTGGATTTTCCGGAAGCGTAACTTCGCAGGCCGCGTTCGGCTAATCAAGTCACCGCCCAATTCAGAATAGCCTTCTGCACGTGCAGCCGGTTTTCTGCTTCTTCAAAAATCGTGGAGGCGTGAGTTTCCAACGTTTCTTCGTCAATTTCCTTGCCGCGATACGCCGGCAGACAGTGCATCACCAGCGCGTCGTTTTTGGCGATTTGTACCAGCGCGGCATTGATTTGGTAGCCGGTCAAAAACGCGATGCGCTCCTTGGCCTCGGCCTCTTTGCCCATGGAAATCCAGACATCGGTGTACAACAAATCCGCGCCGTCCGCCGCCGCGCGGAGATCACTGGTCACGGAAATTTTTCCGCCCGCGCGCTTCAATAATTCCGGCGCGGGCTGGAATTTTTCCGGCGCGGCGATGCGCAGGGTGAAATTAAATTTTGCCGCCGCCCAAATCCAAGAGTTCGCCACGTTGCATGCCCCGTCGCCGACGAACGCCACGGTTTTGCCTTCGATGCTGCCGCGCTTTTCTTGAAACGTAAAAATGTCGGCAAGAATTTGGCAGGGATGTTCTTCGTCGGTCAGCGCATTGATGGTCGGAATACCAGAAAATGTAGCGAATTCCTCGACATCGCTTTGCGCGAAGGTGCGGATGACCGCCCCGTGCAACATCCGGCCCATGACGCGGGCGGTATCTTTGATCGGTTCACCGCGTCCCAGTTGGATGTCCGTCGCGCTCAAAAACATGGGCATACCGCCGAGTTCGCGGATGCCGACCTCGAAGGACAGCCGGGTGCGGGTGGATTGTTTGGAAAACATCAGCGCCCACGTCTGGCCGGCGAGCGGCTGCGCGCGGTGCTGGCCGCGTTCGCGTTTGCATACGGCCGTGTCGCGCAGAATCGATTCAAAATCTGCGCGCGGCAAAGTTTCCAATTTCAGCAAATGTTTCATGACTGCAAGGCTTGGGAGATAACCGCCCAAAGAATATTATTTACCCGAAGTGCGGCCCGGAGTCACTTCTTTTTGCGGGCGGCATCGGCCGTGCGCCAGAGATACCACGCGGCGGTGGTGCCGTGCGGTAGCCACTTTTTGCCGAACGCCCGCAGCGCCTTTGGCTTGGGCATGGCACGCTTTTGGTAGGCAAGGCGAAAACCGTTGCGGACGCCGAAATCATCCACCGGCAAAACATCCGGCCGGCCCAGTTGAAAAATCAGCAGCATCTCGACCGTCCACCGCCCGACGCCGCGCGCGGCGGTGAGGCGCGCTATAATTTCCTCGTTGGTCAGTTTTTCGATTTGTCGGGAGGTAGGAATCGTGCCGTCCAAAGTTTTCGCCGCGATGTCGCGAATGGCAGCGATTTTAGAAAAAGAAAAACCACACGCGCGGATTTGTTCGTCGGTGACAGCGGCCAAATCTTCCGGCTTGGGAAACCGGCGTTTCGGGAAAAGTTTCTTGAACCGCGTGAGAATCGTCTCTGCCGCCGTGCCGTTGAGTTGCTGATGTGCGACCGCCTGCACGAGCGATTGAAACGGCGAGCGCCACGGTTCGTGTTCCAATTGGCACGGGCCGATCTTGGCGATGAGTCGCGCCATCACCGGATCAACGGCAGCAAGGTGTTTCAACGCGGCGGTGGTCATTTTTGTTTAACCCCGAAAAACACAAAACACACAAAACTATTTATTTCGTGTCGTTCGTTTGTTTCCTGGTTTGAAATTGGATTTGAGAGTTACACCAGCGACTTTACGACTTCTTCAATTTTGGAAATGCCTTCTGCGGCTTCCACCGGTTTGAGGTTCAGCGGTGGCAGCAGACGGACAATCTGGTTTCCCGCCGGCACGGTCAACACGCCGGCGGCGTGCAGTCGGTTGACGAATTGCAGCGCCGGCGTCTTGTCGCTGGCGGCGAACGCAGGAACTTTTTCCTGCAATTCGATTCCAAGAATGAAACCCAAACCGCGTGCAGATTTCACGACGGTCGGATAGGTTTTTGCCAGTCGCTCGATTTCGGATTTTAGCCCCGCCCCGAGTTTACGCGCTTGTTCGTCCAATTTTTCTTTGTGGATGACTTCGAGAATTTTCAGCGCCACGGCGCAGGCCAGCGGCGTGCCGCCGTATGTCGTGCCGTGCGTGCCGGCACTAAGCAAATCCTGATACGGCGACCGCACCCAAAACGCGCCGATGGGAAAACCACCGCCGAGCGACTTGGCCATCGAAAGACCGTCCGGGAGAAAATTTTCGCCGCCCGGAACGCCTTCGAGAATTTTCTGAAAGCTCTGAAATTTTCCCGTGCGATAATGTCCGCACTGCACGCCGTCCATGAGGAGCAGCATTTTTTTCTCGTCACAAAGCCGGCGCAGGCCAAGCAGATATTCCGGCGTGGCGGGCGTCACGCCGCCTTCGCCCTGCACGCCTTCAATCAGAATCGCAACGGTGGCGGGCGAAATGGCGTTGCGCGCGGCTTCGAGGTCGTTGAACGGAATGTGCCGAAAACCGGGAACGGCGGGTTCAAAGCCTTTTTTCACCTTGTCCTGACCGGTGGCGGCAATACCAGCGAGCGTGCGGCCGTGAAACGAATTTGTTGCCGTCAAAATTTCAAACCGGCCTTCATCGTGGCCAAATTTCCGCGCCAGCTTGTAAAGCCCTTCGTTCGCCTCCGCGCCGCTGTTGCAGAAAAAAACTTTACCGGAGCCGATGCGCTGGACGAGTTCGGCGGCGAGCCGGCCTTGCGGTTCAGTGAAATATAGATTGGAAACGTGAATCAGTTTCTGGGACTGCTCGACGAGCGCCTCGGTGATGGCCGGATGCGCGTGCCCGAGGCAACATACGGCGATGCCGGTGCCGAGATCGAGATAGCGTTTGCCGGTGACGTCAAAAACATAGCTGCCCGCGCCGTGGCTGAGGACGAGGTCGAAGCGTCCGTAGCTGGGCACGACGTTTTTCGTGAACAGTTCGCGGATGGATTCGTAGTCGTTCCGCACAATGGCGGGCGGCGCGGGAATAATTTCTTTCATCGGCGGAAAGTTTTACTCACAAATGAGCGCGATGAACACAAAGAAATGTGTGTTTTTCGGAGCGGCAGAATGGATGGCAAATTTTCACAGAAAAATTTCTACTAATGCGCCGGAGGTCGTTGCCGTAGAGTTCTTGCAAAACTTGTTGTTTTATTTTTGCGTATCAATGCGGAGATCAAGGTTGCTTGGAAATAACCGGTATTTCAAACGTCGAGGCCGGCAGGCGGGCGTGATTCACCAGATTGCCCGCGCTAAACGGCTGCCAACCATAGCGGACCTTGCGCGGGGATGGCACTGCCACAGCGGATAACAAAACGGTTTCGCCGGTTAGTTTGGTCGTGGCTGGGTAAAAAATGCCGTCATCACCGGCCAGTTCAAAACCGTTCACACCCAGACCATCACTGGTTGCTAAACCGACGCCATGAGAGAAAATAATTTCCACTTCCGCGCCGCGCGCCATTGCGGCCAACGGCCGCGGGCCGCTGAATTCGACGTTCTCGGCATAAACTTGAGCGCGAGCCACCAGCGCGAGCCGGCGGCCGATCTCGCGTTTTTCCCGAGGATGCACGTCGTTGGGCAAGCCGTGGTCACTCGTCACTGCCATGCCGAGATGCGGCAAGGTCTCCGCGAATTTGCGCTGTTGGTCGCGGAACGCCGGCCAGAAGGCGGACTTATAGCCGTTCGTTTGGATGCTCGCCAGTTGGCAGAAAAGAAACGGTAATTCCGCACTCCACGCCGCCCGCCAGTCGCGGACGAGCAGCGGAAACAGTTTTCCGTGCTGCTGCACGCGCCGTTCTTCGAGCGAATTGCTTTCGCCCTGATACCACAGCACCCCGCGCAATGCGAACGGGGCGATGCGACCCGGCCCGGCGTCCCACAAAAATCCCGGTTTGAAATGGTGGTTTGGTCCCAGATCGTCGCCCGGCACGGCGCGACCGGCGGTCAGCGCTGCATCCAGATTTTCATGGCCACGCTGACGGCACCAATCATCGAGTGCCGGATTGGTCAGCCAGTTGCCGCGTACGAGCGACTGCAAATCTGGGGCGCAGGCGAGCGCCTGCCGACGAATCCAAGCTTCAGTTGGGCTACCGCCGACGGCGCAGTGGATGATTCCGACGGGTACCTGCTGGTCCTGCTGGATTTCGCGGCTGAAATAATAGGCGATGGCGGAAAAATCCCGCGCGGTTGTCGGTGCGTCATTTTTCCAATCGCCCCAAAAAAATCCTTCCGGCGTCATGCGCGCGAATTCATTGGTGCCAAATGGTTTATTGAAAAAATACTGGCCGGCAAACGCCAGGTTTAGCAACCGAATCCGGGAATTCTTCGCGCTCGGAATTTCCTGCGCGGCGTGCAGCTCGCGCGCGAGCGGAAATTCCATATTGGACTGCCCGGCGGCAAGCCAAACTTCGCCGACGAGAATATTCGTCAATTTCCGATTTTCGACTGCGCCAGGAACATTTTCCTCGGCGGTGACGGTCAAGCTGCGCGGCTCGGCGCTGGCGGGCAGCGCGGTCAAAGTGACTTTCCACTTTCCCGTGGCATCGGCAGTCGTGGTTTTTATTTGATCCGCGAAGCGAACGGAGATTTTTTCGCCGGCGTCAGTTTGGCCCCAAATCGGCAGTGACTGGTCGCGTTGCAAAACCATGTTGTCACCGAAAATCGGAGCCAAAGATAGCGTCGCGTGTGCACCGAATGCTGCCAGGTGAATGGCGGCAGCCAGCAAAAATCGGCTCACTATTGCCGACTGAAGGCCGACGTAACTGCCGCCATTAAATTGGTTCGTCAATGGAAAAAAACGAATAATTGTCAATAACAGCAGGCTAATTGCGATGCTCGCAAAAAGCCTGCTGGGTTGATTTGATCTGAATCCAATCGCCGCTTACGGATACACCAAGCGGAAAAACACGGACGGATTGGCCGGATTCAGCGTGAACGGAACCGAGGTAAGGTTCGTGGAATTGGGCCAAGTTACCCAGTTGTTATGCAGGCCCACGTTTAGCGAGTTGGTTTGCACCAGCAGGCGCCAGCCCAGATGATCCGCCGGCCAAGACAATGTCAGGGTGTTGCCACTGACGGACTTGGCGAGCACTGGCGAATTCGTGTTGACGGTTGAAACAGAGGTCACGGCCAGCTGCACGGCGGATCCGGTGTTCAGCAATTGGGCTGTCACGCCGGATGGCAGGGTACCGAGTTGCAAGCCGGCGAATCCGCTGGAGCCGCCAATGGAGCCGGCGTAAGTGAACAGCGTGTTGGTGCCAACCGTCAGGCTGGAGTCCAAAATCTGCACGGTGTTCGTGCCGTTGATGCTCAGCGTGCCGGCGGCGATTTGGCCGCCCGCTGCCAGATTAAAACGGCTGGAAGTTAAACTCGTACCGGCGGTGCCAAGATTTAATGCTGTCAAAGTGAGCGTGTTCGCATAGTTGGCGTCCCCGCCTTGCACCGCGCCACTGGCTTGCACGGTGACGGTACCGCCGATGCTGCCGCTGCCGCCGAGGGTGCCGTTGGTTTGGACGGTGACGGCGCCGTTGGCCACGGAACCATTGACCAGCAATGTGCCGCCGCTGACGGTTGTGGTTCCCGTGTAAGTGTTCGCTGCCGCCAGCGTCCAAGTGCCGGTGCCGGTTTTCTGGATGGCTAGCGCGTTAGTGGGTTGGTTGGAAAGTACGCCATTGACAAGACCGTTGGCTGCGCCGCCCAATACGGCAGTACGACTGCTGGTGTTGCCCAAAAACACCGGTCCGTTAAACACCAGCCAGCCGGCGTCAGAGGAAAATTCTGAATTGCCTGCGCCGGAGATGATTTCCACCGTGCCGGTAATGGTGTTGGTGCCACCTAAATTATGCAACGCCACATAGCCGGCACCTGCGCCGGTCAGAGCGGAATTGGCGCTGGTCTGCAAATAAACATTGGACGGCAGCGTGATGCCGCCTTCCAAGCGAACTTCCGCGCGGATGACGGCAGCCGTTTTAAGAATGCCCGGATCGCCGAAACCATAGGAATTCAGCAGGCGGATGATGCCGCCAGAAGTGCCGCTGCCGGCACCGCTGCCGGTGTTGATGCCGCCGGCGAAGCCGTTGCTCCCGGACAGTGCGAGGATGCCGTCGCCGAGTTTGTTCACGCCGCCGGTGCCGAGGATTTGTTGCGGCGCAGAGACGGTGGTGTTGGAAATTACGTTGTATTGCAAGGTGGCATTGTTGGTCACGGTTCCCGGCAAGATCGGCAAACTGCCATTCACCAAGCCGTTACCGATGGAAAGAATGCCGCTGCTGATGGTGGTGCCGCCGGCATAGGTGTTGGTTCCGAGCAGATAAAGCGTGCTCGTGGTGCCGCCGACTTTGGTGATGGCAAAACCGCTGCCGCCGTCGCTGATGCCGCCGCTGATGGTGCCGGTGCCGGTTTCGCCGATGGTGGTGTCACCGAGCAAATTCACCGGGCCAGCGAGGATCGAGCCGCCGTCCACGCGCAAGGCGCCGAGATTTTCTGAGTTGCCGCTGCCGGAAACCTGATTGGTCGCACTGATAATCACGCCGCTGCCGGTGGTGTAAAGTGTGCCGCCGCTGGCGATATTGATGGTGGCGGCGCTGTTGAGATTGACGGCAGGATTGTTAATGACGGTTTTTGCGGTGTCGCTGGGACTGGCGGGCACGTTGATTACGCCGGTGAAATTGGCGAGCGAGCCGCCGAGAATGCAGTTGGCGTCCGGCGCGGCCAAGACGTTGATATTGCCGGAACCGCTGACGGTATTCAGCAACGTATCCGCGCCGATGTTTACATTCAGACTGTTGTTGCCGAGGTTGATGGCGCCGGGGCCGGCAGCGCTGGCTAAATCCAGTTCCAAAGTGCCTTTGTTGACCACGGTGCCGCCGGTATAAGTGTTACTGGTTTGCAGAAACAGCGTGCCGGTGCCGTTCTTTGTCAAGGTCATGCTGCCGGCGAACTGGCCACCGCTGGTGGAATTAAAAGTGTAATTCTGGGCGGCGTTTACGGTGACACTGGAAGGCACGAGAATGGAGGTGAGGTTCACGGCCGGCGCGGCGGAGCCGGTGTCGGTGAACGTGACGTTGTCGAGCTGATAGAAGAAATCCAGATTGCCGGCGTTGAGCCAGTTGGTGGTGGTTTGCACGTCCCAATTGTTGGCCGTGGCATCGCCGACCCACGTTAAGTTGGCATTGCTCACGGTGGCGACATTTAAGGTCAGCGCGGTCGGTCCGGCGGACAACGTCATGCCGCGCGGAGCGACGAGTACAAAGTTGAAGCCGTTGGCCGCGAGCGCAGAATAATTCATCAGCGTGTACGTGCCGGAACGCAACGAGTTGTTCAGCATGTTGATCCAGATGGTGACGTTGCCATTCAGGTTAAGCGTGCCGCCGAGGTTGATGAGGTCGTTGTTGCCGGTGGGGCTGGAACTCAAATCAAAGGTGATGGACTGGCCATTGAGCGTGAGGTCGTTGCTGAAGGTCAAGGTGCCGGCCACGCTGGTGCCGCCGGGAATGATCTGCGAACCGGCGTTGATCATCAGGCTGCCGTTGACGCTGCCGTTGCCGACGAGATTTTGATTGGTGTTTGCGCCGAGCGTGAACGGTACCACCGCTGAAACATCAAATACGGCATTAGATTGCACAATGATGTTCGGCGAAGTCAACGAACCGGAGCCGCTGATCGCCAGCGTGCCATTGCTGATGACGGTGTTGCCGGTGTAGGTATTGGCGGCGGAGAGGGTGAGCGTGTTGGTGCTGGCCATGATCAAAGCGCCGTTGAACGAGTTCTGGCCATTCAAAATCAAGGCGCCCGCGCCGACATCGCTCAGGGAGCCGTTGCCGGAAATCCAGGCGTTGATCTGGCCGGTCTGACCGGCGGAAATATTCACGTTGTGATTGTTGTTCGTATTCGCGAGAACAAAAAAGACGCCGTTGACGGTGAGGTTGGCGCCGGGCAGATTGCCGAGGGTCCCGTCGCCGAATAATAATTCAGGAATGACATTCAAGGTGCCTTGGTTCGGCGCGGTGATGGTGCCTTCCTGAATAGTGGCCGCGTTCAAGATGGCACCGTTGGTCAGCGAGACGATGGCGCTCAGCTTGGAACTGGTGGTGAAATTGCCGGCGTAATTGTTATTGGCCAATGTGAGATTAGTGATGTTCGCAACGCTGCCGCTAGCGAAGCTTAACACGGAGTTGTTCGTGAGATTGTAAGTGTAACTGCCGTTGTCGCCCGCAGCGGCGTTGATGACGCCCAGCGTCACGTTGGCGGCGGTGAAGGTGCCGGCTCCCATTTTGAAAGTGGACAGACTGCTAATTCCCCGGTTGGCGGTTATGTTCGCGGTCGGCGCACTGCGGCCCATGGTGACGGTGCCAAACTGCGCGTTGAGCGTGCCAGCGGTGGTATCAATCAAATCCACCGGCGAGTCGCTGGCTTGATAAGAATCATGTCCGCCGAAGGACAAATTGGCCAGACTGGTACCGCCGCTCGTGCCGGCGATCGTCAGCGTCGGGGCGAGGAGATTGGTGGCGAATTGAATGATTCCGCCGCTCCGACCGTTGCCAACGTTGAGAGTGCCTAGTTTGAGGAAATTGTTACTGCCGAGCAGAATTTTGGTATTGAGCACACCGCTGCTGGCAGAGCTGTTGCCGAGATTCAACGTGTTTGCCGTGATGGAATTCGTTCCTGCTGCGAGCGTGACAGTATTCTGGCCGGCACTGGTCGCTGCCGCGATGGAACCGTTGTTGGCGGTGATTGTGCCAGCACTGTTGTTGTAGCTGAAAGAACTTAGCGCCGAAAGATTCAATGACACGCTGTTAGTGGTGGTCAATGGTGCGATTAAAAGCGTGGCTGGCGAAACCGTCAAGGCGGAGCCGCTGGTGCCCGTGACGGTAACGCTGGAAGCGCCGACGTTGTTAAAAATAAGATTGCCCACAGTCTGCGCCGTGCCTTGCAGATCCAGCGTCACGTTGGTCGCGGCGTTGAAATTGACCGCCGTGGTGGCGGGCAGCGCACCGGCGACGGTGGTCTTGATCGTGCCGGAGTTCAAATAGGTGCTGCCGCCGTAAGTGTTGATGGTGCCGAGCGTGAGCGTGCCGGTGCCGGACTTGATTAGGTCACCGCTGCCGCCGAGGTTGCCCGAGCCGTTGATGGTGTAATTCAGTGCCGTGTTAGAAACGGTGACGCTGCCGGGCGCAATGGTGGTGGCGAGATTGAGGTTGCCGGTCCGGCCCAAGTCATTCAAGGTCACAAAATCGGAGTCGGCGTACACCGTCGTTACGCCGTTGTTCGTCCAATTCAAACTGCTGGTGTCCCAATTATTGTTGACGTTGCCGCCCCAGACAATCGAGCCAAGAATCGGGGTGACCGGGCCGCTGGTAATTTGCAGATCAATCCGTTTGGCCGCCGTGTTGTCCACCAGCGTGCCGGTGTACGCTCCCAAAGAAGCCAGCGTCAAATTCGCAAACGGGTCGGCACCGGCGTAGCTGATCAACGGGTAAGTGGCGGTGCCACCGGCGTAACCAATGTAATCAATCGTGATGGTCGCCGTGCCGTTCACATTCGTCGCCACGATATTCGTCAGGGTCAAATTGGCGATCAAATGCAGCGCCGCATTGGTGAGATTGAGCGCCGCAATTGGTTGGCCGGGTGTGCCCGCTGCATTGGTAACGGTGAGTTGTCCGTTATTGACGTTGATGTTGGCGATCACGCCGTTGGTGGAACCGGAGTTGATGGTGTTGGCGAATACGGTGCCGTTCGTGATGTTCAAGTTGGCGGTGGCGGTTTTGGAGAACAAGGCGTTGGTATTGGGGTTCGTGCCCAGCACGAGATTGCCGTTGACAACGAGCGTCGCGGTGCCGGTCACATTGACCGTGGCGGCGATATTCGCATTGGCGTTGTTGGTGCTTGCCGATGCCAAACTCAGAGTGTTGACATTGAAAACGCCGGCGCCGAGGCTCAGTGTGCCGGTGGCACCGCCGGTGTTGGTGCTGACTTGCCCGCGGCTGATATAACAATTATTAATCTGCGCATCCACCCAACCTGCACTCAAATCGAAAATTCCCGAAGAGGTAGAGCTGGAGCCAGTGCCGCCGGTTTGATTCGAATAATCGCCAATTGCTAACGTGGTCACCCGCGTTGCCGTTTTTCCGCGCAGATACAGCGCCGGAGCGTTGCCGGAGAAAACCGGATTGAATTTCACCGCGCCGGATTGCTTGGTCCGTCCGATGGTGATGCTGTCCACGAACAGCGCGTTGGTCTGGCCCAGTTGCAGCAGATTAAGATTGGTGTTGGGATTGGAAATGGTGTCCCCGACGAGCAACGCCGGAGCGGTGCCGGCCAGTTGAATTAAATTCGTCCGCGCCAGATTCAATGTGCCGGCGTTATAGTTACTCGCATTGATGCCGGAACCGGGATTCGCCGCCACCAGCAGCCGGCCGGCGGTGAGGTTCAACGTGCCGAGACCGGAAAGATCGAGGATGGCGATGTGGGAACCGGAAGTGGCGGCGCCTTGCTGCACTTGCACCAGCGAAGCAGTGTTGGTGTCCGTCAAAGCCAGCGTGCCGCCGCTGCCCGTCACTGTGGCGTTCACAATCTGGCTGGCTCCGTTATCGGTCAAAGTACCGACCTCAAGCAAATAGCCCGCGGCGCTGTTGGTGACGTTCAGCGTCACGCCCGGATTGATCAGCGTCGTGTGAAAATTGTTCGTGTTTGCGTATTGCAGCGTCAACACCGTGGTGGTGGTGTCCACGATATTATTGACGCTGTTTACCGCGCTCGCTGCGCCCGCATTAAAAAATTGGATGCTGGTGGTCGCACCCGGCGTGCCGCCGGACCAATTGTTCGCGTCCGACCAGTTGGTATTGATGTTTCCCGTGGCATCCACGCCGCTCCAAATGACGGCAGCGGCCAGCAATGGCTTTACCGCCAGCAGGTTGGTGAGGGCGAGCAGGGGCAGTAAACGACGTGAGGAGTTTTTCATAAACACAATGAGGCCGGTTAATTTGGTGATGGGAACTAGGTGTATTGTCGGCAAATCTTCCTTGTGCCGCCAGCGAAGTCAAGCGGTAAAAGTTGGCGAACGCGAAATGCCCAGCGCGCAGTTGTAAAAGGAAGTCGACCGCATTTTGATTTGGGCGTAAAGGCGGAAATGCAACTTAAGCGATCGCAAAAATCTGGGTAACAATTTGCGCCCGTCTCAGCAAAAGTTGCCGGCCCGGTGGCCTATTTTCCATTGTTCGCAGCGCGGTTTTTTAATTGCTGAAAAACGGCCATTTGCTGTTGCAGGCGGGCAGCGATTTGTTTGATATTGTCCGCCTGGGAGGCGCGCAACTGCGCCAGATTTTTTTGCGCGGCTTCCAATTCCGCCGCCGTGCCGTTGTCCTGCGCTTGCACCACCTGTTGCTCGGCGGCGGCCAGTTTTTTTTCCATCTCGGCGCCGGCCTCGCTGCACTGTTTCATGAAATCATCGTGAAAAAGCTGGTTCGCGGTCTCGACGGAAGTGTTGGCCACATCGGGAATCAGCGTGTTGATGGACGCAACCAGTTCCGCGCTCGGTTTGGCAATTTCCGGTGCCAGCTTCGCCGCAGCGGCAGGCGTGGCAACGCGCAAGATGGCGCGGACGAGATCGTATTCGAGTGCCGGTTCCCATTCCGGTTGCAGCCGCGCGAAGCTCTCTTTATTTTTGCCGCTGGCGATAGCCAAACCCAAAAAACACGCGTCGCCCTTGTCCAAATTGAACGCCGTCACGCCGTCGTCACCGGCCGCAGCGGTGTTGGTATCCCCCGGTTTTTCAAAACTAGTCAGTTGCACTTTACCGCCGCTCGCCGCTTGCACATTTTCCAACAAGGCAGCTACGCGGCCGGCAAAAGCTTGCAACGTTGCGTCGGCACTACCCGCCGGCAGCAGCGAATAGTAACGAATGGTCACGGGCGCGGGAAGTTGGCTCAGTGAAGCTTTGGTTGCGGCGGCGAGTTCCGTGCTGCTCGATTTAGTCGCTGGACGATGCAACCAAAATCCCGTGAGCGTCGCGCCGAGCAAAAAGCAGAGAACGGCAACGAGCAGCGTGAGGCGAGGTTTTGGCGTCGAGCGGGAAGCATCGTTGGGTTTCATGGCGGCAAATAAATTGGTGCGCACATTCTCGGGCTTTGCGTCGGACTGTCAATTTTAGAAATTAAATTGCGCGCGGCGCATTCGGCAATATTCGCTTAGCAAGCGACAATAATTGGTTAGTGTTAATGCTAAACCGGATTAAAGTAGAGTTGCGAATAATCCGGCAGCCAAAGTCTTGCGGTGGGCAGTTGCCAACGAAGGGCGCGGCGGCGAAAAATGCGTCGGGATTCTTGTTCCCGGTCTGTATGAAATATTTATCAGCAAGCCTTCTCGTTTTGGTGTGGGCGGTTCTGCGTGCCGGCACATTGCCGGCTGCGGCTCAGTTTGTGCCGCACCAGACCATCACTCAACCCGGCGGTGTGCCCGGCGCGCCGCTGCTCACCGGCATGACGACGCTGACCAATGGCGTGCAAATTTCTTGGGACGGACCGGCGGGCTATTATCAGGTGTTTCAAAAAAGCAACGGTCTCAAATCGGCCTGGCTGGCGCTGGGCAAAGCCACCAACTTGGCGCGCACCGCCAGCATCACAAAAATTTACAGCAACGCCTTTTTCCGCGTTGCTGGACCCGCTCCGAAATATGCCGGTTCGGCGGTTTGTATTTCCTGTCACCTGGGAGTTTGCCGGTACGAAACCAACACGCCGCACGCCAGCGCATTCAGTAGTGCCACGTTTCGCGCCGCAGGTGGGCAAACCAACGCGGCGTGTTTGCCGTGTCACACTGTTGGTTACGGATTGACCACCGGATTTGTAAATGCCACCGCCACGCCGCTGCTGGGTGGGGTGCAATGCGAAAACTGTCACGGCCCCGCCGCGAACCACGCCGCCAGCGAGGATGATCCGACGGTGCGTCCGCGCGTCGAAATTGCCGCCACCGTGTGCGGCGGTTGTCATCGCGCCAGCCACACGAGCTGCACCAACGCACCGACCTTTGAGCAGTGGTCTGCCAGCGAGCACGCGGCGATTCCGGCGGATGCGCTGGCGGTCATGGCGGCGTCCACCAATAACATTACCAGTTGTGGCGTGTGTCATTCCGGTTCGGCGCGATTAGCTTTGATCAAGGGACTGAATCCCGCCGCCACGGTGGCCAATGATTACAACCTCCCGGTTACCTGCGCAGTTTGTCACGATCCGCACGCGACCAACGCCAACCCGGTCCAGTTGCGCGGTGCGGTTGCTTCCACTAATACGTTTCATTTGGCGGCCACCGACGTGGCTACGGTGTCGGCGTTCACCAATAAATATGCGTTGAGCACCAACGTCAATCTCTGCGCGCAGTGCCACAACGACCGCGCGGCGGCGTGGACGGATACGGCGCGGGCACCGCATCCTTCGGCGCAATATAATTTCCTGCTCGGCTCCGTCGGAGAATTGGCCGATGGCACGGCGATTTTTAATCCGGGTTCGCACGCCGGTTTGCCTGAGTCGGCAGATTATTCCACTTCCGGCACATTTTATCTGACCAACCAATGCGTCGCGTGTCACATGTCCGCCGGGGCACCGAACGGCTCGCACAGCCATTCGCTCGCGCCGAATTATTCGGTTTGTGCGAACTGCCACGATGGACTGGCGTTGCGGGCATTGCTGACGCCGCAGTTGTCTAATCAAGTCAGCACGGTCATCTTTTATCTCAACCGCTGGGCCGCGCTCAAGGCCCCGGCGGCGTTGCGCACCAACGGCGTGGTGGCGTGGGAATACACGACGCCCGGTGGACTTTCCTGGCAGACCAACGCGCTGGGTTATGTCACCAGTTGGACGCAAAATGCGCCGGTGAATTTCACCGGGCCGAATGCCGCCGGGCAGGCGCTGCTCACCACCAATTATCCGAACATCCTGCGGGCGCGGTTTAATTTGTATCTCGTGTTGAACGACGGCAGCTTTGGCGTGCATAACCCGTCCTTTGCCCAAAGCCTATTAAGCGCGGCAAATAGCTGGCTGGTTCTGGAATTGAGCAAATAAAGAAATTCGCGCGGTGCCGGGGCCGCGGGAAAATAAATTTCGCATGACAACATTGACCTTCATAAAAAAGCGGTGGTCCCAAATTTGGCCGCTGCGGCCGGTGGTGCTTGCCGCTTGGGCGGGCGGCTTGGTGCTGGCGGTGATTTCCTGTAGCACCACCACGCGCCATGCGGTGGCGCTGCCGGAAGTGCCCGGCGCGAAGTACATCGGCTCCAGCGAATGCGAGCAGTGCCATGATGAAATCACCAAAGGCTTCAAGACCGCCGACCATTCGCGGTTGCTCGCAAAAGGCAAAAACGGCAAAGATTATGGCTGCGAATCCTGCCACGGTCCGGCCAGTCTGCATTCGGATTCCGGCGGCGAAACCAAGCCGCCGTACAGCTTTACGGCCGGCCGGCCGCAACCCACCGGCCTAGGCGCGCGGCTGCCGCTGACTTCGGCGCGGGCGATTGAGACCGTTTGTTATTCCTGCCACATGGACGTGCGCGGCCAGTTCAATTTACCGAATCACCATCCGGTGCCCGAAGGCAACATGACCTGTGTGCAATGCCATCCGCCGCACAAAGGCGTGGCTTTTGCCGGCGGCGGCACGCAATTATTGGCTCAGAATGAAACCTGCCTGCAATGTCATCCGGCGCAGGCTGGGCCGTTCGTATTTGTACATGCCGCGCTGCGCGAGGGCTGCACCAGTTGCCATTCGCCGCACGGGAGCATCAACGCCAAACAACTCACTGAGCGCAGCGCGAATCTCTGTTTGAAATGCCATTTCCAACAAGTGCAAAACGGCCAGATTTATATCGGCGGCAAGTTGCACCAGAACTCGGTTGTCAACAGTCTTGGTCAAGGCTCCTGCTGGAGCGCGGGTTGCCACGAGGCCGTCCACGGTTCCCGCGTCAGCCCCACTTTGAGATTTTAACCCAACGTCTTGGAAGCCGATGAAAAAAACATTTCGCCAATCGAAAAAAAATTCCGCGCTCCGCCGGCGGGCCGGCTATGTCGTGGGCACATCGCTGCTTGCGGCCGGCCTGCAGGCGCCGGCGGCCGGCGCGCTCAAGCCGGAGCAGGTTTATGAAGGCGGCGCGGAGGCCTACAGCAACTGGATCGAGTTTTCCGCCGGCGGATTGGTGACGGATGGCAATAAGGCGCAGGCAGAGCAGCGCACCCGGCTGAATGGCGGCGCGTTCGGCGGCATTGAGGATTTGCATTATCAAACCGAGGTGGCCAAAAAAACTACGCTCAAAATTGACGGACACGGCATTTACGACAGCCACAATTACAAATTCGGCGTCGGTGTGGAAAAGGAAGATTTGGGTTTCATTCGTTTCAGTTTTGAGAATTTTCGGATTTATGATGCGGACAACGGCGGTTATTCCCCGGCGGATGGTGCGGCCTTCCCGCACGCCGGCGATGCGCTGGCGTTGGATCGCGGGAAAATTTCCTTGGAAGCCGGCTACAACAAGGAAGGCAAACCCAAGGTAAATTTCAAATACACGCACAGCTACCGCAACGGCGATAAAAGCTCCACGCTCTGGGGCGTACCGCCGGATCCGTTGGCTGCGACCTTGCGGCTTTATCCGGGCATTCTCGCGCTCGACGAAAAAACGGACGCCATCCAGTTGGATGTGACGCAGCGTATCAAGAAAACGGATGTCGGGCTTGGGTTTCGTTTCGAGACGGGCGAAATGAATGACGCGCACAAGCTCAGTTCGTTTCAGGCCCAAAAAATTACCGACCGCTCGGATGTGTTTTACGACATGGTGAGCGTCCACGGTTTTACGGAAACGTGGCTCAAGGAAAACCTGTTCCTATCCACCGGTTTCATGGCCGCCAATGTGGACAATACGTTCGGCGGCAGCCGCGTGTACGGCGATGATTTTGACGTCGTCTATTCTCCTGCGTATGCCTATGCGCCGAATTATTACGGCTATTACGATCTAAACGGCTCCGCCCATCAGCACGAATATGTCGTCAACGTCAACCTCATGGCGTTGCCGACCAAGTCGTTCACTATCACGCCGTCGCTGCGCGTGCAGAAAGAAGATTGGGATACGCACTCATCCGAAACGGGCATTGATCTCAGTGGCAATTCCATGGCGCCGGATTATTCCAATCACGGCGGTCGCGATTCCCTCGAAGTGCGCGAACGGCTCGAAGCCCGCTATACCGGTTTCACCAATTGGGTGGTGACTGCCACGGCCGATGTCACCGAAGGGCAGGGCAGCCTGGATGAATTCGGCGGCCTTTATCAGCCGGTGCTCGGCGGACCCGACGGCTCCGGTCCGGTGCAATTTCGCACGGATGATTCGCGTTTGTTCCAGAAGTACGCTCTCGGCACCCGCTGGTATCCCGTCAAAACCATGGCCGTTGACTTCGGTGGTTATTACAAAAACAACCAGTACAATTACAACCACACGCTCGATAATACGCCCAACGACCTCAGCACCGGCAATGCTTATCCGGCCTTCCTCGTGTACCAAAATTTTCAGACGTGGGATGGCAACACCCGCTTGACGCTGCATCCGTTCAGCAAAATTACGCTCGTCAGCCGCTACGAATATCAGCTCTCCACCATTAGCACGCGTCCCGACGCCCAGTCGCAACTGGGCGAAGTGGATTCCTCACGCCTGCACAGCCATATCCTTGGCCAAAATGTGAGTTGGACTCCGTTAAATTGGCTGTGCTTGCAAGCGGGTGCCAATTATGTCATCAGCGAAACCGAGACGCCCGCCTCGGCGGCCACGCAGGCCATTCTCAATTCCCAGAATAATTATTGGACCCTTAATTTTAACGCCGGCATCGTGCTGGACGACAAAACCGATCTCAATCTCGGGTATTTTTATTACCGCGCCGCCGATGGACAAAATAGCGTGGTGGCCGCCAATGGATTGCCGCTGGGCACCGACACGCAGGAACACAGCGCCACCGCCACTTTGAGTCGGCGCATCAACAAGAATCTGCGGTTGAACCTCCGCTACGCGTACACCCACTACGAAGATGATACCGCTGCCGGCAATTACAATTTTGCCGCCCACGTCATTTTCACCAGCCTCCAATATCGTTTCTAGCCGCTCGTTTTCGCCCGCCAATTTTGCGGGGAAAAATTAAATGGCGAAGTCGCCGTATTCCGGCTTCGCCGCTTCCGTTGGCGGAAACAACATCCCGGCGGCGACCGTGGCGTTCGTGCCCGGCTCCACCAAAATAAACGAGCCGGTCAGCCGGTTAGTATCGTAGCCGTCGAAAAGCAGCGGCTTGGCGGTGCGCAGGCGAACGATGCCGATGTCATTCATCGCCAGTCCGGCGGGCGTCGGTTCCGCGTCGTAGGTGGCCACATGAATGCGGCTTTCCAAAACGGTCACGGCCGCTTGCACGGTTTGCGTGGTGTGTTTCAGATGAAACTTCCGACCGGCGGTGAGCGGCTTGGGATTCATCCAGCAAAGCTTCGCTTGCAATTCGTTGCTGCGGCCCGGCAGATTTTCCAGCCCCACAATCATGTCGCCCCGGCTCACGTCAATATCGTCCTCCAGACAAATCGAGACGGACTGCGGACAAAACGCTTCGGCGAGCGAACCGTCATAGGTCCAAATATCTTTCACTTTGCTTTTGATGCCGGCGGGGAAAACGACGACGGTGTCGCCGCGTTTGACCACGCCGCTGGCGATCTGGCCGCTCAAGCCGCGAAAATCGTGGACCGTCTTGTCGGTCGGATTGTTCGGGCGGTTAACCCACTGCACCGGAAACCGGAACGTGGAAAAATTCCGGTCGCTCGCGATGTGGACCGTTTCCAGATGACCAAGCAGCGACGGACCGTCATACCACGGCGTTTTATCCGAAAGATCCACCACGTTGTCGCCGTTCAGCGCGCTCAGCGGAATGAATTTCACATCGCGGAACGCGCCGAGCTTCGGCAGAAAATCTTCAATCTCCGCGCGGATTTCGGTGAACCGCGCCTCGCTCCAATCCACCAAATCCATTTTGTTGACGGCGATGACGAGATGCGGAATACCGAGCAGCGCGGAAATGTAAGTGTGCCGCCGCGTCTGCTCGATGACGCCGAGCCGCGCGTCCACGAGCACAATGGACAGGTTTGCACTGCTGGCACCGGTGACCATGTTGCGCGTGTATTGCACATGGCCGGGCGTGTCGGCGACGATGAACTTGCGGCGCGGTGTGGCAAAATAGCGATACGCCACGTCAATCGTAATGCCCTGTTCGCGTTCGGCGCGGAGGCCGTCGGTGAGATTGGCGAGATTGATTTGGCCGCCGCCGGTGATGTCCGCGCTGCGTTCGAGCGCTTCGATCTGATCTTCCATCAGCGACTTGGAATCGTAAAGCAACCGGCCGATGAGCGTGGACTTGCCGTCGTCAACAGAACCGCAGGTGTTGAAGCGGAGCAATTCAATCGGATGAGAGTGAGTGGACATGGGAAATCAAAAGTAACCGGCCTTCTTGCGGTCTTCCATCGCGGCTTCCGAAGCTTTGTCATCCGCGCGAGTTCCGCGCTCAGTGACGCGCGCGGCCGAAACTTCGGCGATAATGTCGTCAATCGTGTCCGTCTGGGATTCAATCATGCCGGTGCTGATCATGTCGGCAATCGTGCGGACGCGGCAGATCATTTTCTTGACGGTGTCAGTCGGCTTTGGCCGCGCGCCAGCGTAGGGATCGGGCTTGGTCGCATCCGTGTGCGGCGGCGGCACCGGCAGCCATTGGCCGCCTTTGCGATAACATTCGCGCTCGTGGCTGAAATAGATGTTCGGCACTTCGAGCTTCTCTTTCTTGATGTATTCCCAGACATCCATCTCCGTCCAGTTGGAGAGCGGGAATACGCGCATGTTTTCGCCGGGATTCACGCGGGCGTTGTAAAGGTTCCAGATTTCCGGCCGCTGGTTTTTCGGATCCCACTGGCCGAAACTGTCGCGGAAGCTGAAGAAACGTTCCTTGGCGCGGGCCTTTTCCTCATCGCGCCGCGCGCCGCCGATGGCGCAGTCGAATTGAAATTCCTCAATGGCCGCCAACAGCACGGGAATCTGAAGTTGATTGCGGCTGACCTGCCCCGGCGTCGGATGTGCGATGCCCTTGGCAAACGCCTCGTCCACGGAGCGGACGATGAGCTTCGCGCCTAGTTCCTTCGCGCGGCGGTCGCGGAATTCGATCAACTCGGGAAATTCGTGGCCGGTTTCGACATTCAGAAACGGCATCGGGATATCGGACGGGCGGAACGCCTTTTCCGCGAGGCGCAGTAAGCAGATGGAATCCTTACCGCCAGAAAAGAGCAGGGCGGGACGTTCAAACTCGGCAGCGACTTCACGCATGACGTGAATTGCCTCGGTCTCCAGATACTGCAAATGGTCTAAATGGTAACTGCTCATGAATCAAGAGCCACAGATTAAATACAAATTCGATGCGGAAGGAAATTCTAAACTGAAATCCATCCGCGCCTTCTGTGCGGCGAAATTAATTTCCCTGACCGCCGCCCACCGCTTTGCCGCCCCAACTGGCGTGCAAGCCGCACTCGCGCTTGTCATCCGCTTTGGCGGGATCAAAATAATCCCATTCGTTCGGCAGGTTGTGTTCTTTGAGATAACTTTCCATGTCCGCGTCGCTCCAATAAAACAGCGGGCTGACTTTTAACGAATTGAAATTCATATCCGCGCTCACAATGTCCAGACCGGCGCGATTCGGATTCTGCACCTTGCGCAGGGCGGTGAGCCAGACCGTTGGCGCGAGTTCCTTCATGCCGCGCTGGAAAGGTTCCAGCTTCATCGCGGTGCTGAACGTTTTGATGCGTTCCTCGTTTTCCGCCGTCGGCTCCGGCATTCCGCCAAACACCGCGTCATAATGCGCCGCCGTAACTTTCGGCAGGTAAGCTTTGATGTTCAGCTTGAGCATTTTTTTCAACTGTTCCGCGTGCTGGTAAGTCGCCGGACGATTGTAGCCATGGTCCACCCACAACACCGGAATCTCCGGCTGCACCTGCGTGACGAGATGCAGCATCACCGCTTCGTACGGGCGGAAATTGGTGGAGACGATGGCGCGGCCATGCGCTTGCGCGATGGCCCAGCGGATGATTTCGAGCGGCGACTTGCCGCGCAACTCGGCGTTGGCCTGAATAATTTGGTCAGTGGTCATGTGGTTTGGCTTGCGCGGTCATCGCGCTGATTTATAATTATTCTAAATATGGAAAACGAAATCAAAACAATATCCGTCGGGGCCACGGTGCCTGACTTTGAAATGGAAACTTACAATCCTGCCGAAGGGGAATTTGGCAAAATTTCCCTAGCGGAAAATAAAAAAGCCGGCAAGTGGACGATTCTCGTGTTTTATCCGGCGGATTTCACGTTTGTGTGTCCGACGGAATTGGCCGACATCGCGGACCGGCACGCGGAATTGGAAAAGCTCGGTGCGACGGTGGTTTCAGTTTCCAACGACACCAAGTTCGCGCACTTGGCCTGGCGCAACAGCGAGCGGCTGCTGAAAGACGTGAAATACATCATGGCCGCCGACACCACCGGCAGCGTCAGCAAATTGTTTGGCGTCTATGACGCCGCGAGCGGTCTCGCATTGCGCGGTACCTTCATCATCAACCCCGACGGCAAGCTGGTCACGTCCGAGGTGAATTTTTACAACGTCGGTCGTGATGCCGGCGAACTTGTGCGCAAAATGCAGGCCAACGTCCATCTTCGCGCCAACCCGGCAGAAGCCTGTCCCGCCAAATGGACGCCCGGCGCGAAAACGCTGACACCCGGAAAAAACCTCGTCGGCAACGTCGCCGCCGCGCTCGGCAAGTAAATTTAAAATGTCAATAATAACGGGCCGGCTCGCGCGAGCCGGCCCGTTCGATTTTTTTGTGCCGGAAGTGGTGGATCAATCCGGACGCGCAGACGCTAATTACGTTGCAAGTAGCACGCGGTCGCACCAGTCACCAAAGCGTTCGCTGGAATTGCGTTCCTTCGCGAACCGCGCGAGCACTGGTTGTAATTCTTTTTCCAAATCGGCGTCTTTGAGCGTTTCCTTCCAGACGCGGTTGAGGCGCGTGCCGGCGGCGCTGCCACCGAGCCAAACCTGATAACGGCCCGGTGCCTTGCCGACGAAACCGATTTCCGCCGCGTAAGGCCGCGCGCAGCCGTTCGGGCAGCCGGTCGAGCGAATGGTGATTTCTTCGTTGCCGAGGCCAAGGTCGCCGGCGAGCTTTTCGATGCGGTCAATGATGCCGGGCAGCGCGCGTTCGGATTCGGCGAGCGCGAGGCCGCAGGTCGGCAGCGCGGGACAGGCCATCGCGCTTGCGTGCCAAACCGTGGTCTGGTTCTCGACGGGAATCTTGTGTGCGGCGAACACGGCGTTGATGCCAGTCTTGTCCGCGTCGCTAACTTTTGCCAGCACAACATTCTGGTTCGTGGTCAGGCGAAATTCGATGTTCGGAAACTTCTCCGCGATTTCGCGCAACGCGATTTTCTTTTCGTTTTTCACGCGGCCGTTTTCTACGAACAGCGAGAAGAAATTTTTCCCGTCCACGCCCTTGTGCCAGCCGAGAATGTCGGTCGTGGTGGTGAACTTGACCGGCTTCGGCGGCGCGAGCTTGATGCCGGCGCGCTTTTCGACTTCGGCGCGTGTCCAATCCGCGCCGCGTTCCGCGACGACATATTTGAGGCGCGCGTGCTTGCGGTCGGTGCGGTCGCCGAAATCGCGATGAATCGTCAGCACCGCCTTCGCGACGTCCACCAATTTGTCCGGCGTGAAGAAGCCGAGTTCGCTCGCGAGGCGCGGATAGGTTTGCTTGTTGCCTTGCGAACGGCCCATGCCGCCGCCGACCACCAGGTTGTAGCCGAGCAATTCGTCGTTTTCCACCACGGCGATGAGGCCGAGGCAGTTGGTGTAAATGTCTGTGTCGTTCACCGGTGGAATGGCGAAGGCAATTTTGAATTTGCGCGGCAGATAAGTCTTGCCGTAAAGCGGATCCTCGAATGCCTGATTGAACGGGTCGTCGGTCTTGAGCTGGAAGCCGTCAATCCAGATCGCGTAATACGCGCGCGTCTGCGGCGTCAGCGCGTCGGCCACGCGCACGCAATCGCGATAGACCGCTTCGCGCGCCTTCGTGTAGGCGGGAATCGGCGGGGCGAGGACGTTGCGGTTCACGTCACCGCACGCGGCGAGGGTGGAGAGCAGCGACTCGTTGATTTTCTTGATGACGAGCCGGAGGTTCGCCTTGACGATGCCGTGGAACTGGATGCTCTGGCGCGTGGTGATGCGCAGCGTGTTGTTGGCGTAAAGCCACGCGAGTTCATCGAACACCTGCCATTGCTTCGGCGTCATCACGCCGCCGGGAATGCGGCCGCGCACCATCATGATGAATTTTTTGTTGCCGTCGCCGGTGCGCTGGTCGCGGTCGTCCTGCTGGTAACAGCCGTGAAATTTCAGGAACTGGTTATCGTCGCCGTTAAAGGAGACGGCGGCGGGATTGGCGAGCGTGGCGGCAATGGTGCCGGCCAGCGTTGGAATCGCCGCCTTGATTTCTTCGTTGTGGGTCAATTGCCCGGGAGCTTCATTCATAAGCGAACAACCAAGATAGACCGCCACACGGCTCGGTTCAAGCGCGGCTTGCGGGAGAGTTACAACCCTTATGCGGGCGGTAAAATTTTTTGAAGCGATTTGGTTAGCGCAAACCCGGTGCCGAACAGCCAAAGACTGGTCCCCGGCGCGCTCGGTCCGACGGCCAGCCAGTCCACGAGGCAGATTCCCGCCAGCAAATTGGCTGCGGTGTGGGCCGGATGCAGCGGGCCGCCAAAAAGTAATTTGCGTAAACTGTGCGCCGTCCACGTCAGCACCACCACCGATAGCCACACGGCGCGGGTGCGAAAACTATCGGCGTTCATCGCCAGCGCCAGCAGGATCGGCGCAGACAACAACAGCACCGGCCACCGCGGGGTTGCCGCGCGATTTGGTTTGCGGCCCGTGATGAGACCGGCCCCGGCGACGTAACCCGCCAGCGCCGCGCCGCCGAATATGGCAAACCCCGTCAAACCCTCCGCGCCTGTCGCGCCGCCGATGATGTATAGCCAGAAACGGCAGATGCCGAGCAGCACCGGTGCCGCCGTGAAAAACTGGTGGGAGAAATTGAACAGCAAAATGGTGAGCGCGAGAAAAAACGCCGCGCCGGCGGCGAGTTGGCCGCAGAAGAGCAGTAGGAAAATTCCCAGCGCGAGTTGGCCGAAACCGAGGCGCCAGACGAGCGCGGCGGAAATTTTCCCGGCCGGCACCGGGCGTTCCGGGCGTTGCCGTTGATCGGCTTCCGCATCAAACGCGTCATTCAGGAACGCGCCGCCGGTGTGCAGCAGGCCGGTGCCGAGCAGGAGAAACGGCAGTTTCCAGAGATTCCCACCGCCGCCCAACCACCACCCGGCCAGGCCATTGGACCAGACCGTGGGCAGGATTGCCACGCGGCCCAGCCCAACCAGCAGGCGCACTTGAACGGAATTCATGGGCCAAGAGGTAAGCAGGAAACCGGAAAAAAGCAAACGCCAGAATGCGCCGGCGGCGCCCCCGCAAATTTCAAGGCGATTCGGCGCAAACGCCATTGACACGCCTCCGCCGCCGGTTTAGTCTCCAGAAAATTTTTAACGACCATGCTATTACGCATCAGTTTGATTGTGGCGATCGTTGCCGCCCTGGCCGCCGGCACCTTGAGCTATTTGGAAGTGTCCGACAAGATTCCCGCCCTCGCCAAGCAGCGCGATGACGAGAAGACCGCCAAGGTCAACGAAATCGCCGCCCACACCAAGACCAAGACCGAGCTGAAGAAGACGCAGGGCGAACTCGCCCAGACCAAGCAGGAACTCGGCGACACCAAGGCGGAACGCGACAAGGCCGTGGCCCGCGCCGAATCCCAGTCCAAGCGCGCCGATGAACTAAACGACAAGCTCACCAAGGTCTCCTCCGAACGCGATGACGCGCAGAACCAGCTTGCCCAATACAAAGCCTCCGACCTCACGCCCGACCAAGTCGTGAAGCTCAACAAGACCTTGAAAGAAGCCCGCCTCGAAATCGAAGCCATTAACGGCGAAAAAGTGGTCCTCGTCCGCACCGTGGCCCGCCTCACCAACGAGTTGAACAAATACATCGGGCCGGATCAGTTTGTGAAATTGCGCGCCGACCTGCGCGGCAAAATTTTGAACGTGGACCCCAAATGGGACTTTGTCGTCCTCAACGTCGGCGAAGATCAGGGCGTGTTGCAGGACGGCGAATTGCTCGTCAGCCGCAGCGGCAAGCTGGTGGCCAAAGTCGTTGTGCGCAACGTCCAGAAAGACCGCTGCATCGCGAATCTCCTCCCCGGCTGGAAGCTCGGCGACCCCGTGGAAGGCGACGAAGTCACCCCGGCGCACCCCGCCTCCTGACATGAAACTTCGCGCCACCTCCCTGCTGTTGCTGCTCGCGCTCTTGGCGCTGGCGGGCAGTTTGGCCGGATGCGCTACCGAAGAACCCGATAACATGGCCGTGCGGCCGTGGGGTTCTCCCAACGGCATCTATGGTAGCGCCCTCGGCGGGATGGATTACCAGCACCGCTAACTTTCCTTGCGCCGCACGCCGCGGGCGGGCGTGAAGATAAAATTCACCGGCGCATCGTGGGCTTCCGTCGGGACTTTTTCCAGCAGTTGAAAATTGTGGGCCACGCCGCATTTCACCCCGCCCGCCGCCGCTAATATCCGGTCGTAAAAGCCCTGACCGCGACCCAGCCGGTGGCCAGTTTCATCAAACGCCAGGCCCGGCACCAACACCAAATCAAATTCAGCCAGCGGCATTTCCGCGCAACCGGCGGCTGGCTCGCGCACGCCAAACCGGCCGGGGACAATGTCGGCCGCCAAATCTTCCACCACCTTCGCGCCGTAGGCATTTTGCTCCGCGTCGTACCAGGGCAGGGCACAGATTTTTCCCGCCGCGAGCAATTTTTCCAGCAGCGGCCAGACATCCAGTTCATCCGGCAGCGGCGCAAAGAACAAAATCCTCCGCGCACTGCGCAACTGCGGCTCCAGTCGCTCGCACAGTTCGATGGATTCCACCGCCCGCACCGCCGGGGAAATTTTTGCCAACTGCGCGCGGATTTGCTGGCGCAGGTGGGATTTGGCTGCTGAGTTGGCGGGAATCATACCTTTGATCGGGCGGGCAGCTTAGACCAGCGCGGGCCGGCTGGCAAACGCCGAAATACCCGTCGCCGGCCTCCAACCGCCGGTTGACCGCCCGGTTTGGCCCAAACGGCGCGGGCGGGGTGTAGCCACCGAGGATTTTTGGGTACACTGATGGCTTTCAGAGGTTTCCGCTGGGTTCGCCCCGGCCGCCTACGGATGCGCCCGGCGCGCCGACGTGAGCCGAAACCACCTCTACATATGCGCCCCGGTCTCCTACGTATGCCGGCACCCCGCCTACATGTCGGGAGAGTCCGCCTACGGCGTAGGCGGGGCGTCCGGACACGTAGGTGTGCGGCGGGAATCCGTAGACCTCCGTCGCCAATACCCCGTCGCCCCAAACGGGCCTTTAGGAGAACTTCGCCGGCAGTGCGGCGAGCTGAATCAGCTAGTCGATGTTCAGGAGGAACGACTAGATGCTGTTCTCAGCGCCACTGGCGGCTCAGCGCGTTGTGTCGGCGGGGAAGTCCTTTGCCGTGGCACACTGATTGGGTTCGGATGCTCGTTATGGCCACTTTGTTCGGCGTTGGTGTCCGTCAAAGACGGTTCCGTCGGCGAATCCGAGGTGGCCGTGGATGAGGCAGCGAAAATAGGCGTTGGTCCAATCGGTGTCGGGCATTCCCGGGCGCAGGATTTCGTAGCTGCAAGTATTGGTGGAAAAGGTAGCCCAACTCTCCGCCGGCTTTCGGATCTGGTCGCTGGGGCAGATCAGAATTTTGGGTGTGCATAATTCGTTGGACATGATGGGAAAATTGTCCGCCAGCCGGTTGCTGTTATCTTCTGCCCAGATCCGCGCGCCACAGCCCAGGGAGGACATTTGATTGCCACAGTTGATGGATTCAACTCTTCGCTTCAGGCGCGGTTGAAAAGCTGCCAACAGGACCAAGCCGATTAGCAAAACAAAACACCAAGCAAAGTGAAAAGGACATCGCGTTTTTTCATCTGTGTTTATCGGTGTGAATCTGTGGATTTCCGTCTCTCGGCAAATTGCTTCCGCCAGTTTTCCAGTCGGTCCTTAATGTTCTTGTTCCACGCATTACTGGGTCGGTTCGGAAGCGGTGTTGTTCCCGCCTTCGCGCTTGCGGCCAAAAGAGGCTGGTGTAATGTTTTGGTCATGTCAAAGGAACAATTGCTGGCGCGCATCACGGTGGATCCGAACATCTGCCACGGCAAGCCGTGCATTCGCGGGCTGCGATATCCGGTGGAGTGGCTGCTGGAATTGTTGAGCGGCGAGATGACCGAGCCGCAAATTCTGGCGGATTATCCCGACCTCGAACCGGCGGATCTGCGCGCCGCCATCGCCTTTGCCGCGCGCTTGAGCCGCATTAAGAGTATCGAACCGGTGGCGGCATGAAATTCCTCGTGGACGCGCAACTGCCGCGCCGGCTCGCGCGGGAACTGGCTGCGCACGGCCACGATGCGGTTCACACCTCCGACCTGCCCGCCGCCAACCGGACGCCGGATCAGGAAATTACCGTGCTGGCGATACGGGAAAACCGCATTGTCGTTACCAAGGACAATGATTTCGTCACCTCATTTCTGCTGCACGGCGTGCCACCGAAACTGCTGTTGATTGCCACCGGCAACATCGCCAACGAGGAGCTTTCTAAATTGTTGTCAGCTAATTTGGCGGCCTTGGAAACCGCTTTTGCCCAATATGACTTTGTGGAATTGAGCGCGGCGACGATTACGGTTCATGCTTAAGGCGGTTTTATTTGGTCTCCGCTTTTCGTTTTTCGGCAAATTGCTTCCGCCAGTTTTCCAGTCGGTCCTTGATTTTCTTTTCCACGCCTTGCTCGGTCGGTTCGTAAAAGGTTTTGTCCACGCCCAGATATTCCTGCACCACAAAATGATCCTTGCCGTCGTGGGCGTATTGATAGCCCTGACCGTGGCCGAGCCGTTCCGCGCCTGGGTAGGCGGCGCTGCGCAGATGTTCCGGTACGGGAATCGTGCGACCGGAACGCACATCGTCCAGCGCGGCATCAATGGCTTTGTAGGCGGAGTTACTTTTGTTTGCGGTGGCGATGTAAATCGTCGCTTCGGCCAGTGGAATCCGCGCTTCTGGCCAGCCGACGAATTCCGATGCGGCGAGGCAGGCGTTCGCGAGCACGAGCGCCATTGGGTCGGCGAGGCCGACGTCTTCCGCTGCGCAAATCACGATGCGCCGGGCGATGAAGCGCGGGTCTTCACCGGCGTGAATCATCTTCGCGAGCCAATACAACGCGGCGTCGGGATCGCTGCCGCGCATGGATTTGATGAACGCGGAAATCGTGTCGTGATGCGCGTCGCCATCGCCGTCATACACGACGGCTTTTTTCTGAATGCTCTGCTCGGCGACGGCGAGCGTGAGGCGAATGACGCCGTCGGCCGCGGGCGCGGTGGTGAGCGCGGCGATTTCCAGCGAGTTCAGCACCTTGCGGGCGTCGCCGTCGGCGATCTGGGCGAGGTGGCGCAAGGCGTTTTCCTCGGCGGAAATGTTCAAGTAGCCGAGTCCGCGTTCGGGGTCGGCCAACGCGCGTTGCAGGAGCGAATACAAATCCTCCTCGGTGAGCGGCCGCAACTCGAAGATTTGTGAGCGCGAGACGAGGGGCGAATTGACGAAGAAGAAGGGGTTGTGCGTCGTGGCGCCGATGAGTTTGATGACGCCGCTTTCGACATCCGGGAGCAATACGTCCTGTTGCGATTTGTTGAAGCGATGAATTTCGTCAATGAAGAGAATGGTGGCCGCGCCGGTGTTTTCGAGGCGATTGGCGGCGGCGGACAACACGCGGCGCATATCCGCGACGTTCGATTCCACACCGGAAAGCCGCTCGAATTTGGATTTGGTCTGGCGCGCGATGATTTGGGCGAGCGAGGTTTTGCCGGTGCCGGGCGGGCCGTAGAACAGAAGCGACTGGATGCGGTCGGCTTCGATGGCGCGGCGGAGCAGTTGGCCGGGGCCGAGGATGTGCGTTTGCCCGGCGTATTCGTCGAGGCTGCGCGGGCGCATGCGCGCGGCGAGCGGACGATGGCGTTGGGCGTCGGGCGCGGGATTTGCCGCCGGCAATGGTTCTGCCGGTTGGGGGAAAAGTTCGTCGCGTGCCATGCAATAAGCCTAACCGAGGCCGCGGTGGAGGACGAGGAGGATTCCCGGGTCGCGGCAAAAAAAGCCCGACCGCAAAGCAACTGGCTCTGCGGCCGGGCGAAATAAACCCCACCCTTGCCGTGTCCAACTCGATCCTGTGAACATGTATTGCTACATGTGGGACTTGCCCGGCGGCTTTCAATTTTCGGACGCAATGCCGACATGTTGGCCACCGTCTGCGGCTCCTCCCGTGATCGTTTTATTTACGGTTCAAGGACTGTTGCGAATCACGTACAGGGCAGGGAAAACGGGTTTACCAAAGAGCAACTTTACCTGCCCACAAACTCGCTTGCCGCCGTTATTTTCTCAAGCGAAAAGGTGAAATTTATTTTTCGGTTGCCGGTGGCTTAGGCTTGCGTTTCCGCCGGCCCGGGTGTCAAATCCCCAGCTACGTTGCTTCGCTGAAACTTCCGCTCGCCTGCCTGCCGTGGCTCTGCTAGGCTCACTGCTCCATTTTGCCATGATGACCAGCTCGCAAATCCGCCAGTCGTTCCTCGACTTCTTCAAGTCGAAGTCGCACACCATCGTCCCGTCGTCCTCGCTGATGCCGGACAGCCCCAACCTGCTGTTCACCAACGCCGGCATGAACCAGTTCGTGCCCATCTTTCTCGGCCAAACTCAATGTCCCTACGCGCCCGGTCGCGCGGTGGACACCCAAAAGTGCATCCGCGCCGGCGGCAAGCACAACGACCTCGATGACGTGGGCCTCGACACTTACCACCACACGTTCTTTGAGATGCTCGGCAATTGGAGCTTCGGTGATTACTTCAAGCGCGAGGCGATTGACTGGGCGTGGGAGCTGGTTGTGACCATCTGGAAGTTCCCGCCGCAACGGCTTTACGCCACCGTGTATTCGCCGGACAAGTCCAAGAACGATCCCAGCGAGTTCGATCAGGAAGCGTGGGACTTCTGGGCCGAGAAATTCCGCAGCGTCGGTCTCGACCCCGCCGTCCACATCGTGAACGGCAACAAGAAAGACAATTTCTGGATGATGGGCGAGACCGGCCCGTGCGGCCCGTGCTCCGAGTTGCACGTGGACCTCACGCCCGCCGGCGACACCAAGGGTTCGCTCGTCAACCAGGGCGACGCCCGCTGCATTGAGATTTGGAATCTCGTCTTCATGCAGTACAACGCGCAACCCAAGGGTGGCGGCGGCGCCCCCGCCGCCGGTTCGGCGTCCCCTGCGACGGGGGCGTCGCAGCCACACATTGAATTTGTCCCGCTCGCCATGCAGGCGGTGGACACCGGCATGGGGTTCGAGCGCGTGACCAGTATCATTCAGGGCACCAAAAACCTGACCGACTTCGCCAACGCCAAGATTTCCAACTACGAGACGGATATTTTCCGCCCCATTTTCGATGTTTTGGAGAAAATGAGCGGTAAAACCTATCGCAGTACCCTGCCGGGCCAGTCAAATAGTCAAAAAACCACCCCAACGACCCCGCCAAACCCGCTCGAACCCGGTTCCGAGGGGGTCAAGGCCGGTTCCGAGGCACTCAAGGTCGGTTCTGACGGGGTCAAGGTCAGTTCTGAGGCACTCAAGGTTGGTTCTGAGCCGGTCAAGGTCAGTTCTGGGGCAGTCAAGGTCGGTTCTGAGCCGGTCAAGGCTGGTTCTGAGGCAGTCAATGTCGGTTCCGAGCCGGTCAAGGTTGGTTCTGATGGGGTCAAGGTTAGTTCCGAGGCGGCCAAGGCCGGTGCGGATGCCGGTGGGAGCGCGACGGAGGAGCAAATTGCCCTCGACATCGCGTTCCGGGTCATTGCCGACCACATCCGGACCCTGAGTTTTGCCATCGCGGACGGCATCCAGCCCGGCAACAACGACCGCAACTACGTCCTGCGCCGCATTTTGCGCCGCGCGGTGCGTTACGGCCGCACGCTTGGCTTCAAGGAGCCGTTCTTCTACAAGTTGGTGGATGTCCTCGCGGATAACTTCGGCGACGTCTTCCCCGAAATTCGTGCCCGGAAGAAATTCGTGCAAGAAACCATCCGCATCGAGGAGGAGGCGTTTAATAAGACGTTGGATAAAGGGATTGAACTCTTCGAAACACTTGTTTCGGATGCTGGTTTGAAGAAGCAACTTTTCGAGGAGCGATGGTCAATCTCAGAAAAAACTAAGTTAAAACCACAGCAAATACTCTCGGATCAGGAACTCGATTGTATTGTCGCCAATAAGCCGCGTTCGATTGAAGCTCTCAAGGTAGTGTTGACGAATGGAGTTGCAGGTCGCGAGGCGCACTTGCGCAATCTTGTGGATCTTATTGAAACGCAGCAAACAGTTTTCTCCGCCGATTTTGCTTTCACTCTTTACGACACCTACGGCTTCCCGCTGGACCTCACCGAGTTGATGGCGCGCGAACGCGGGTTGACCGTGGACAAGGAAGGCTTCGAGAGGTTGATGGATGAGCAGCGCGCCCGCGCCCGCGCCGCGCAGAAGAAGGAAGTCATTTCCCTCTCGCAAATCGAAACCACCACGCCCACGAAGTTCGTCGGCTACGAAGACCGGGCGGTCCAGGCCAAAGTTCTGGAAGTCGTCTCCTTGAAGGACAAGACCGCCGTCATCCTCGACGCGTCGGCGTGCTACGCCGAAATGGGCGGTCAGGTCGGCGACACCGGCGAATTGACCGGCAGCGGCCAGCTCTGGCGCATCACCAACACGCAAAAGAGCGGCAATACTTGGCTGCACTTCGTTGAGAGTGGCGGCGACGCCCCCGTCGCCGGTGCGCCCATCACGTTGACCGTGGACAAGTCCCGCCGCAACGCCATCCAACGCCACC